>Ga0207768_100148_pt1 | contig 74800 bp, 60 predicted proteins | sample CeladaPassaB1F01_FD_187478 | JGI IMG/M metagenome (GOLD analysis project Ga0207768, IMG submission 187478) | Cellulose-adapted microbial communities from the Joint BioEnergy Institute, USA - Passage B1F01 (SPAdes) (version 2) | ecosystem: Engineered > Bioreactor > Continuous culture >...
GATCAGCCAACATACGGATCACTTCACGTCGTGTTTTCATGGACATTTTCAAAACACTTCCCTTCGGTAACATTTCGACGTGAGTGATCCGATCCCCCTTCGGTAACATTTTACCTGAGTGATTGCGCGCGCTTTCTTTTTCCCGCAGGAAAAGATAAACTGTTCGATAGAGCAATCGGACGATGGAACGGAGTGGAATTCATGCTGTACCGCAAAATTGCCAGGCCGATCCTGTTCCGCATGGATCCGGAGCGGGCGCACCGGCTGATCGTCCACGGTCTCGGGAAGGCCGTGCGGGCGCCGGGCGTGCTGCCGCTGATGCGCGGCCTGTGGGATGTGAAGCCCGATTCGCGGCTCGAGACGGAACTGTTCGGCATCCGGTTCCACCATCCGGTCGGCCTTGCCGCCGGGCTGGACAAGAACGCCGTGGCGGTGGAGGGGTTCGCCGGCATCGGCCTGGCCTTCCTCGAGGTCGGCACGGTGACGCCGGTCGGCCAGCCGGGCAACGAGCTGCCGCGCCTGTTCCGGCTGCCGGAAGACGAGGCGCTGATCAACCGGATGGGATTCAACAACGACGGCGCGGAGGCGATGGCGGCCCGGCTCGCGCGGCTGGGGGAACGCCGCGTGCCGATCGCCGTCAATATCGGCAAGAACAAGACGACGCCGAACGAGCAGGCGCCGGAGGATTACCGCAAGTGCCTGCGCGTGCTGTACCCCTACGGCGATTTCTTCGTCGTCAACATCAGCTCGCCGAACACGCCGGATCTCCGGAAGCTGCAGCACGGGGATGAGCTCCGGGCGCTGCTGGACGCGGTGCAGGGCGAGATCGCGGCGCAGGCCGCGCGGTCGGGCGGTCGGCCGAAACCGGTCGTCGTGAAAATCGCGCCGGACATGACGGACGCCGAGCTCGAGCAGACGGTCGGGATACTCGCGGAAAGCGGCGTGAACGGCATCATCGCGACGAATACGACGCTCTCCCGGGACGGGCTCCGCTCGCCGAACCGCTCGCAGCAGGGCGGTCTGAGCGGACGGCCGCTCCGGGAGCGGTCGACGGAAGTGATCCGCACGATCTGGCGGCTGACCGGCGGGAAGCTGCCGATCATTGGTTCCGGTGGCATTTTCGACGCGCGGGATGCATACGATAAGATTCGCGCCGGCGCATCGCTCGTCGAGATCTACACTTCGTTGATCTACAGGGGGCCGGGCGTTGTCCGCGACATTACAGCCGAACTGTCCGAATTGCTTGCCCGCGACGGCTTCCGCCGGATCGGCGATGCGGTCGGAGCGGATCATCGCTGACTTCTTGCGGAAGGAGGCTAGCGCATGGACGGACGGGATTGGAATCTGTTCCTGCTCCCCTACGAGCAGGCGGTTGAAGAGCTCAAGGTCAAGTTCAGGACGCTGCGCAGCGAGCTGAAGACGCGACAATCCTACGCGCCGATCGAATTCGTCACCGGCCGGGTGAAGCGCATATCCAGCATCCTCGAGAAAGCGAAGCGGCTGAACGTGCCGATGGACAAACTCGAGGAAGGAATCGAAGATATCGCGGGAATCCGGATCATGTGCCAGTTCGTCGAGGACATCTACATCGTCGCGGATTCGATCCGCCAGCGCAAGGATCTGACGCTCGTCTACGAGAAGGACTACATTGCGAATCACAAGGAGAGCGGCTACCGCAGCTACCACATGATCGTCGAATATCCGGTGCAGACGGCGCTCGGACTCAAGAAGGTGCTCGCCGAGGTGCAGATCCGCACGCTTGCGATGAATTTCTGGGCGACGATCGAGCATTCGCTCAATTACAAATACAAGGAGCAGCTTCCGGCGCATGTCAAGGACAGGCTGCGCAAGGCGGCGGAGGCCGCGTTCCGGCTCGACAAGGAGATGTCGAGCATCCGCAAGGAGATCCTCGAGGCGCAACGGGCGTTCGAGGACAGCTCGAACCTTGTCTCGAACGTGCTCGCCGGCATCCAGGAACTCTATTTCTATCACAAGGTCCGGGAGGCGGCCCGGTACCAGCTCCGGTTCAACGAGCTGTGGGAGCAGGAAGACGTCATCGGGCTGAAAATACTGGCGGAGGACATCCAGGCGTCGATCGAGCGGGCCAAGGGAGGAGAGGCGGCGATTGGCGACCGTTCCTGAGTACGATCCGAAGTACGTCCGGTTCCTCGTGCTGTTCAATCGCGACCGGGACTATTACGAATGTCATGATGTGATGGAGGAACTGTGGCTCGAGGAGGGGCGGAACCGGTTCTGGCAGGGATTGCTGCAGGTCGCCGTCGGGCTTCATCATCACGGGAATGAAAATTACACCGGCGCCGTCAAACTGCTGCGCGCCGCGCTGGAGAAACTGGACGGGTACGCGGACGGGGAAGCGGGGATCGACGTGAAGCGGCTGCGGGAGGACGCGGCCGCGGCGCTGGGGAAGCTGGAGGCCTGGCTCGAAAGCGGCGGCGCCGCTCCCTCGCCCGAACCGTTTGCGATCCGCGTGATCGATCCGGCGCTCGCCGCGCTGGTGGACGCCGAAACGACAAGTCCGCGCGGGGATGAGTCCCGCGCGGACCATAAATAGAGGAAGCGACCGGCCCGGCCTCACAGGCCGGCCGGCTTGTATTTGGCGTCGATGGCGTCTCGGATGTCGTCCGCCGATTTGCCCTGCTTGGCGAAGACGACCGCGTCCTGCAACTCCATCATGCAGATGCCGCAATTCGCGCCGTGATCGGTCCAGACGACGGAACCGTCGGCCTTCACGTCGACGATGAAGCAGCGGAGCAGCGAATCGTGCGGGTCGTTCGCATCCATGCAGCCGCAATAGCAGTTGAGATGGCGCAGAATATCCCGGTACTTGTAGGCGTCGCCGTACAGGTCGACCGTGCGGTTCGCGTAATTGAGCAGAAAGGCGGGCAGCTCGTCGGGACCGGAGGTCGCCTCGTGGAATTCGCCTTCCGTCGTCATGCCGTGTTCGTGGTTGTGACCGCTTTCGCCTGCGGGCTCCCTGTGCGAGCCGCAGCCGGCCACGATCAGGAATCCCGCGAGCATCAGGATGACGCCGCCGAGGAGCCAGTCGCGCTTGCGCTTCATGACGCGTCTCCTTTCGGGTTCCGCAGGAACGCCCGGTAGTCGTCGGCCGAATGTCCGGTCGGGCCGATGCCGCCCTCGATGCGGGCGATTTCCCGGCCTCCCTCGAAATAGGCCAGCGTCGGCGTGTAGATGATGTTGTACTTCCGGTAGTAATCCTGGAACTCGACGAGATTGAACTGCGGCAGGTCGATTCCGAGCTCATCCGCGATCGGCATCAGGACCGGCGTCGTCTCGCGGCAAAAGCTGCAGGTCGAGGCGAAGAAGTAGACGAACATCGACTCGCCGCTGCCGATCCGCTCATCGAGCTCGCCGGGCAGGATGATGTTCTGGTAGTTCGGGTCCTTGAGCAGTTCCTTCGTCGCGGGATTGAGTTCGGACACCGGCTTGTCGTACAGATCGCTGCGGTTCAGGTTTTTCAGGAAGAACAGGGAGGCGAACAGGACGACGATGACGGCCGCATAGACGAACGGCATTTTGCTTCTTTTCTTCCGCATGGGTTGACGCTGGACCTCCAATAATCCGATAATGGGTGGCATGATATCTGATCCTATTATACATAATAGCATCAGTACTAAAAAAATTCATGTTACAATATTGTTGAAAGTGGTGAAATGCGAATGTCCGTCCGGCTGCCGGAATCGTTCGTCAATCGGATGCGGACGCTGCTCGGAGACGAGTTCGAGGCATGGCTCGCCTCGTACGCGGCGCCGCGCCGGTACGGATTGCGCGTCAACACGCTGAAGACGGACGGCGAATCGTACCGGATGAGCTCGCCCTTCCGGGAAGGCCTGAGGCCGGTGCCGTGGGCGGAGGCCGGTTATTATTACGCGGAAGAGGATCGTCCCGGCAAGCATCCGCATTATCACGCCGGGCTTTACTATATCCAGGAGCCGAGCGCGATGGCGCCGGCCGAGCTGCTCGACGTGCGTCCGGGGCATCGGGTGCTCGACCTGTGCGCGGCGCCGGGCGGCAAGTCGACCCAGATCGCCGCGAAGCTCAAAGGAAGCGGGCTGCTCGTCGCCAACGACAACGCGCGCGAGCGGACGAAGGCGCTCGCCCGCAATCTGGAGCTGGCCGGCGTGCGCAACGCGGTCGTCCTGAACGAGGAACCGGAGCGCCTGACGCCGGTATTCCGGGGGTTTTTCGACCGTGTCCTGGTTGACGCGCCCTGTTCGGGCGAGGGGATGTTCCGCAAGGACGAGTCGATGATCGCCGACTGGCTGCGGCATCCCGCCGGGCATTGGACCGCGATGCAGCGGAAGGTGCTGCGCCGGGCGGCCGAGATGGTCGCGCCGGGCGGGCTGCTCGTCTACTCGACCTGCACGTTCTCGCCGGAGGAGAACGAGGAGCGGATCGCCGAATTGCTCGCGGAGCGGCCGGATTTCGAGGTGGTGCCGATCGCGCTCGCGCACGGCTGGGCGCCGGGCCGGCCGGACTGGGTCAGGCTCGAAGGCGTCGACCGTCGCCATGTCGAGGCGGTCGCGGGCACGGTCCGGCTTTGGCCGCATCGCGTCGAGGGCGAGGGGCACTACGCGGCCGTGCTGCGGCGCGCGAGCGGCGCTGCGCGCGCGGACGCCGATGCGGGCGGCGACCCGCGGGAGAGCGTCGGCGCGGGCGCGCGCGATCCGGACGCGGCGCATGGCGGCGCGGCGCGGGACAGGCTGCGCGCGAGGGCCAGCGCGGATGCGGACAGAGGCCGGGACGCCGGCAAGGCGGGGAAACGCGGGAAGGCGCGCGGAAACGGCGCATTTGGCGGCCGCGATGCGGACCCACTGGAGGCGTGGCGGGCGTTCCGCGCGGAGCTGCTGCCTGAGTTCGAGCCGCCCGGCCGGCTGGTCGCGGCCGGAGAGCTCGTCTATGCGCAGCCGGAAGGCGTGCCGGATCTGTCCGGCTTGAGCGTCGTGCGCCACGGCTGGCTGCTCGGGGAAGCGAGGCGCGGCCGGTTCGCGCCGTCCCAGGCGCTCGCGATGGGGCTTGCCGCCGAAGAAGCCGCGCGGCGCGTCGATTACGGCGCGGATGAGCCGGAGGCGCTCAAATTCCTGAAAGGCGAGACGCTGCCGCTCGAGCCGCGCCGGCTCACGCTGCGGCCGGGCGCGGAAGGCCGGCCGCCGGACGCGGCGGGATACGCGCTCGTCTGCGTCGACGGCTTCCCGGTCGGCTGGGGAAAGCTCAGGGACGGGCTGCTCATCAACGAGCGTCCTCCCGGTTGGAGGTGGATGTGATGGCGCGCGGCATGCGGCTGGACAAGCTGCTCGCCCACTCGGGCCGCGGAACGCGGAGCGAGATCAAACGCGCGGTCCGGCTCGGCCGGGTCGAGGTGAACGGCGAAACGGCGCGCGATCCGGGGATGACCGTCGACCCCGGCGCCGACGAGGTGCGCTGGGACGGCGAGCCGGTCCGCTATCGGGAATACGTCTATTTCATGCTGAACAAGCCGCCGGGCGTCATCTCGGCGACGGAGGACCGGCGGGAGCGGACCGTCGTCGATCTGCTCCAGCCGGAGGACCGGGCGCGGGATCCTTTTCCCGTCGGGCGGCTCGACAAGGATACGGAGGGGCTGCTGCTGCTGACGAATGACGGCCGGCTCGCGCACGAGCTGCTCTCGCCCCGCAAGTCTGTGGACAAGGTGTACGAGGCGCTTGTGGCGGGCGCGGTCGACGACCGCGACGTGCGCGCGTTCGAAGCGGGCGTGACGCTGGACGACGGCTACCGGACGCTGCCGGCGGAACTGGTCGTGCGCCAGGTGCGGGCGGCGAACGACGGGCCGCTGTCGGATGTCACGGTCACGATCCGGGAAGGGAAGTTCCACCAGGTGAAGCGCATGTTCGAGGCGGTCGGCAAGCGGGTCGTCCGGCTGCGGCGCGTCGCGATGGGGCCGCTCAGGCTGGACCCGAATCTTGCGCCCGGCGAATATCGTGAACTGACGGAAGACGAGATGAAGGCGCTGGCCGCCGCGACGGCGGGCGCCTGGTCCGCAGGGTGACCGACGGACCGGATGGGAGAGGAGAGAAATCGGATGACGCAACGCAAATTCGACCTGATCGCAATCGACGTGGACGGGACGCTGCTCAACGAAGAACACCGGCTTGCGCCGGCGGTGATCGAAGCGGTGCGGGAGGCGGCGGCAAGCGGCGCCGAGATCGTGCTCGCGACCGGCCGCGGACCGAGCAACTCGATCCCGCTGCTCGAGGAGATCGGCCTGTCGGGCACGCTCATCACGCACAACGGCGCGGCGACGGTGGAGTCGGCGGGGCGCAGGGTGCTGCACAGCTTCGCCATTCCGACGGACGCGATCGGGCGGTACATCGTCTGGTGCCGCGAGAACGGCGTTCATTTCGACCTGAACACCGCCTTCGATCTGTATGTCGAATCGGTGACGCCCGAGGCGGAGGAGATGTACGGCCATTACCGGATCGAGCCGATCCGCCGCCGGCCGGACGATCCGCTTCCGCCGGATCTCGTGAAGTTCACGGCGTTCGGATCAAAGGAACTGATGGACCGCGTCCAGCGCGAGTGGGAGGCGTGGGACAGCCCGCTCAGGCGCATCCGGAGCGGCGACTGGTTCATCGACGTCCAGCAGGCCGACGTGAGCAAGGGCTCGGCGCTGCGCCATCTGGCGGCGATCCGGGGCATCGACCGGAGCCGCGTCATGGCGATCGGAAATTACTTCAACGACATCGACATGTTGCGCTTCGCCGGATTCGGCGTCGCGATGGGGAATTCGCCGGATGAAGTGAAAGCGGCCGCGGACGCGGTGACGCTCCCGAACAGCGAGGACGGCGTCGCCCACGCGATCCGCCGTTACGCGCTCGATATGGCCCCCAGGGGGGCATGAAATGGTGAAATCCGCCGGAAGTCCGGCGGATTTCGTCGCTGCTCGCTGGGTGATGCAATCAGTACAGAATGCCGCGGGATACGATGACCAGCAGGATGAAGAGAACCAGAATCACGCCCGTGGACGTGAACGCACCTGCTACACCGGACATGTAACACCCTCCCTGAACGCATATTCCGGTTGCGGGCTTCACTTGATTCCCGCGTCATCCGGTCTACCGTTATTGTATGGCGGCGGGGAGGGTTCGTTTGGACGAATGACCCGCGGCATTCGATTTTGGGCATGCGCGGACCAGGGCGGATCAAGGGCGGCGAAGGCCCTTGGGCAGACGGTTGTTGACGCGGCCGCCGGCCGCCTTGCCCCAGCCGAGCGGCAGGCCGTCGACACAGACGAGCCCCCAGCCGGACAGGCCCGCGTCCGCGGGCAGCGCTTCGCCGCGCAGATAAGCGGCGGTCTCCGGCGCGTCCGCCGCCGCTCCCAGGGTCCACCGGGCCGCCGAAGGACGGAGATGGAGCGCGAGCGCGTGGGCCGGCTCGAAACGGTCCTTCGGCAGATCGCCGAGGTGCAGGCCCGGCCGGAGCACGCGCAGCCCGTCGAGCAGGCGCGGGCCGAAGCGGCCGCCGCCGTCGGGCAGCCAGTACAGCTGCTGTCCGAACGCGAGCGGCTCGCCGGCCGGCAGCTCTTCTTCCGGCCTGAATCCGGACAGCGCCTCCGCGGCGAAGGCGCGGAACCGGGCGAAGCCGCCGGCGCCCGGTCCGTCGCGCCGGTCCGACCGCGCCTTGCCGCCCGCGCGTCGGCGGCCTGCGGGCGCGGAGGCGTCCTCCGCGCCTTCGCCGCCGTCCCCGCGGACGAGCAGCGCCGCGAAATGGCCTTCGCCGCGCTTGCGGTGCGGCCACAGGCGGAGCGTCCGGACCAGTTCGAATTCCGGCCGCCGTCCGAGGAACCGGGCGATCGTCTCCTCGTTCTCCTCGCGGTTGAACGTGCAGGTCGAGTAGACGAGCCGCCCGCCCGGCCGGACCATCTTCGCGGCTTCGTCGAGAATGTCGGCCTGGCGCGCGGCGCAGGCGGCGACGGCCGCCTCCGACCATTCGCGCACGGCGTCCGGGTCCTTGCGGAACATGCCTTCGCCCGAGCACGGGGCGTCGAGCATGACCGCGTCGAAGAAGCCGGGGAACCGCCGCGCGAGCCGGTCGGGCGGCTCGCTCGTCACGACCGCGTTCGCGAAGCCCATCCGCTCGATGTTCTCGCTGAGCACTCGCGCGCGGGCGGGGTGGATCTCGTTCGCGACGAGCAGCCCGCGCCCGGCGAGCCGGCCCAGGATCTGCGTCGCCTTGCCGCCGGGGGCGGCCGCGAGATCAAGCACGAGCTCGCCCGGCTGCGCCGCGAGCAGCTCCGCGGCCGACATGGCGGAAGGCTCCTGGATATAGTACAGCCCGGCCGCATGGTACGGATGCCGGCCGGGTCGGGTCTCCGGCGCGTAGTAGAATCCGCCGGGGCACCACGGCACGGGTTCGAGGCCGAACAGCCCGCGCAGCTTGTCCGGACCGATCGCCAGATCGGCCAGCTTGCGGCCGTTCAGCCGGAGGCCGTGCGCCCGCGGCTCGCCGTAAGATCGCAGGAACGCCGCGGCTTCTTCGCCGAGCTGCGCCTCCATGCGGCGGATGAAGCCTGACGGCAGCGGCGGCCGCTCCTCCGCGTCCGGCGCGCCGTCGTCCGCGTCCGCGACGCCGGGAATGGCGGTCTGCGCCGGCTCAAGGAAGTCCGCCGCGCGTTCGTCCGTTTTGTTGTCCCACGTGTTCAATGCTCTCAGTCCCACCCGATCGATGTGCGTATCGAGCGCATTATACCACAGCGGGGCGCGGGTTGGCACGAACCGGGAACGGCGGCTCGGCCGGCGGGTTGCCGGACCTTCACGGGCGGGAATTTTTGTGGCAGGATTGGAGAAGACAGGCCTTCCGGGAAAGGAGCGGGGGAGATTGACCAAAGTCGGACTCGTCATGCGCAAGATCCAGTTCGCCGAAGCCCAGGGCCCGCGCATCTACGCGGAGCGGCTCAAGGCGATCGCCGCGGACGAAGGGATCGAGATCGTGTTCGTGCAGCCGGAGCGCCACGTGAGCGGGTACGACCAGGCGCCGGGTTACGAATACGAGAAGGGCGATCTCGTCAATTACGACATCGTGCTCGACCAGCTGTACCGGGAAAAAATCGACCACGTCATCTACACGGTGTCCGGTTTCACGTTCCTGAAGCTGTTCATCGACAAGTGCGTGCTGTTCCCGCATTCGTATCCGCATCCGGACCTCACCGGATACCGCATGATGCGGCCGTTCTATTCGATCGTCGACAAGGCGATCGTCCATACGGAGTATCTGAAGCGGCGGTTCGCGGAGGATTTCGGCGTCACCGACGTGGACGTCATCCCGATCGGGTTCGAGGAGGAGCTCGCGCGCCGGGCTTACGATCCGTCGGCCGTCGTGAAGAACCGCGTGCTCTGGATCGGGCGGGACGAGCCGAACCGGCGGCCGGAGGTGCCGATCACGTACGCCCGGGCCCATCCGGACGTCGAGGTCGTCATGGTGTTCGGCGGACTGCGGTACAGGGAGAGCGTGAAGAAGTACGACATTCCGCCGAACGTGAAGCTGATGTTCGCGCTCGGGCGGGACGAGATTTTCCGGCTGATGAACACGGCGAAGGTGTACTGGAGCACCTCGGTGTTCGACACGTTCGCAATGCCGCTGGCCGAGGCGATGGCGATGGGCAAACTGATCGTGAAGCCCGATCACCCGTGCTACGGGCACATATCGGGCCGCCACGCGTTCGCCGGCAATCCGGACAACTGGTTCGAGCTCGTGAACATGGCGCTTGCCGCGCCGGCGGCGGTGTCGGAGGACAACCGCGAGGTCGCGTTCGAGCGGTTCTCGGAGCGGGTGATGCGCGAGGGGTACCGGAAGTTCTTCGCTTCTTGGATCGGCTGAAGACGGGACGGAAAAGGCGGACGCCATGACGGTGTCCGCCTGTCTCGGGACCTTGGGGAGAGCGTATCCGAAGAGCCGGTCAATAGAGCGATATCGTGCGCGTGTCGTGCTCGCGCAGCGCGTGCAGCGTCGCTTCGCTACCGACGATCTCGACGCTGATGAGCGACTGGATGCAGCGGCGCAGCGCCGCCTTGCCGGTCGCGAGCTTCCGGTTCAGCACTTCGCCCAGCGCCTCGAGCGCCTTCTTCGGGTTCGCATCCTGCACATATACGGGAATCGGCCGGTCATGCAGCGATATGAACGTTCTCATGGCACATCACCTTCGCAAAAACTATGGTGCCATTATAGCGAATTTGGATGAAATCTGTGTTAAAAATGATTCAAATCCGGGGGGCGAAAGCGCTTCGGGAGAAAAAGTTCACGGAATGTTCACATTTGGTTCTTGCGGAGGCCGGCGTTGGCGGAACGGGGCCGGATTCCGCAAGAGCGAACCTGAAGGAGGACTGGGACATGAAAATCAACATCCTCGGCGCGGAAATGCGGCGGACGGAGGACGGCTACGTCGGCTCGGTGCGGTTCGCGGTGGAGGGCCACCGGCATCCGTACGAGGCGGCGCTGCACAGCAAGGACGGCAAGGATTGGGCGTACGGGCTGTTCTTCATGAGCGAATCCGGGAGCATGCGCGACATCGACCGGGTGGAGGAATATCTGGAGGAGAACGACGAGGCGTTCGACCTGCTCGTCCGGTCGGCGTGGCGGACGCTGGAGCAGCAGAACGGCGGGACGTGAGGCCCGCGAAACTGTTCCGGGCCGCGCGTACGGCGTCCCTGAACGTGCGGTCGAGGCTCGGTCCGCTCCTCCTGGTAGCATTCACGAGCGACGGCGTCCCTGAACGTGCGGTCGAGGCAACGGGTCGAACGGGCGACGTGCCCGGAAGCGCGGACGACTTCGGCCGGCAGACGGCGTGCCGTGCCGGCGCGGGCGGCCGGTCAGAGCGCCGGGAAGTGCCGGATGGCGGCGAGCACGGCGAGGTGCGCCGGGTAGAACGACCGCCACAGCCAGCGGGGAACGCGGACCCGGCGGTCGATCGCGTCCAGCGCCTCCGGAACGAGAGCGACGAAGATCGAGGCGAGCAGGCTGAACATTTGATACTCCGGGAATCCGAGCGCGATGTACAGCATGTTCAGGAAAAAATGAAGCGCCATCTCGACCTGTCCGGCGGCATGGCGGTAGATCAGGACGAGCAGCAGCAAGTACGCGCCGTAATCGAAGGGCAGCAGCTCGAGCAGCAGGCAGCCGCCGGCCGCAATACCGCCGGGGACGGCGAGGCGGCGGGCGATCCGAATCCGCGAAGCGCTTGCGCCGGCGCGCGGTTCGGGGACGGCGGCGGGCGACGAGGCCACGGCGGCCTGCGCGGGCGACGAGGATGTGGCGGACGACGCGGCCGCGGGTCCCGCGCAGACGTCGATCAGGCGCAGGACGGCGAGCGAGACGAGCAGCGTGAAGACGACGTTGAATTCGAACGGTTCGTCCGGCTCCATCAGCGCGAAGGCGTACGGCAGCTGCGACAGCGCGGCGATGACGGCGAGCCGCACCGCGTAGCGGCGGAAGCTGCGGGTTCTGGCGTAACCGAGCACGAGCGCGTACGCGTAGAGCGGCATCGCCAGCCGGCCGACAAAGCGGAGCCACGGGTTGTCGGGGGCCAGGACAATGCCGAGATGGTCGATCAGCATCGTCAGCATGGCGAGCGCTTGCATCGTCTTCGCTCCCGGCATGTGTAATGGGATCGGTCGGGCCTGCGGTTTACGGCTGACGGGCCATCCGATCCGCCTCGGCGGCCGGACGGTGAACGGTCACCCGGTTCTTGCCCGACGACTTCGACGCGTACATCGCCTCGTCCGCCCGGCGCAGCGCCTCCTCGACCGACACCCCGTCGATCGCCGGACAGACGCCGATGCTGACGGTGACGTTCGTCTCCCGCTCGACGCGCTGCCGGAACGCCTCGGCGATCGCGGCCGGGTCGGCGCCGGGACGGGCGATGGACGCGACGAGTTCCTCGCCGCCGAATCTGCCGGCCGTGCCGTAGCCCGACACTTCCTCGGACAGGATCGCCGCCACCCGCTTCAGCGCTTCGTCCGCCGCGTGGTGGCCCATCGTGTCGTTCAGCCGCTTGAAGTTGTCGATGTCGCAGAACAGGATGGAGACCGGCAGGCCGTGCGCGGCGTAGCGGTTCGTCTTCTTCAGGAAATGCCTGCGGTTGTACAGGCCCGTCAGGCCGTCCTTGATCGCCGAAATGTAGACGGATCGCATCCGTTCCAGCGAGCGCCGGAACAGGATGAAGAACAGCAGATGGAAATGGGCGGTCGCCAGCAGCAGACCGATCGCCGGAATCCAGACCGGCAGCGCGGCTTCCGTGCCGGCCTCCGCGATGGCGACAAGCCGGCTCAGCAAAAAGCAGGCTTGCGCCGCCGCCATCCGGGCCCGCTGGCCGATGCGGGGCAGCACATGGGCCGGCATCAGGCCGGAGACGACGAGCAGCAGAAGATCGACCGGACGGAAGACGCTTGTCCAGCCGGCGCCGAACCAGCCCGCGTCCAGGCCGTGCTGCAGGACGGAAACGCCGGCCGCAAGCCCGATCAGCGCGCCGAGCATCCATTGGTCGCTCCGCCGCAATGTCGCGTAGAGCGCCAGCACGGCCCAGTTGATCAGGATGAACGACAGAAGGCAGGCGCCTGCAAGCGCCGCGTCAAGATCGGGGCCGGTCGGCCGAATCCAGAACGCGGGCGACAGCAGCATCGCCGCGATCATGAGCCGGTTGGCGGCATGCCGGCGGTTCATCCTCCATTGGAGGAAGGACATGACGATCATGAGGCCGGCGACGGTCAGCGCCGATGCGGCGCAGGCGGTACGGCCGACCGGAGACAGAATCCAATCGAATGCGGCGGTCATCGTATCCCTTCCAGGCGGTCGTGATGGCTTCCTTTACAGAAACATATGTTCTATTATATCATGGTTTTGGCAGTAGCGTAACCGACTGCCGGAGGAGGAAGTCAGAATGAAGGTGTTGCAGGCGTTGTTCTTTCCCCCGGAGCAGCCGGGCGGCGTTTCCTCCATGGTGCCGTACATCCAGGAACGTTTCCTCAAGATGGGGTGGGACATGGAGCTGTTCTCCATCCCGAAGCGGGTGCGCGGCAAAGGCAGCGAAGACCTCGAATTCTCCACATTCGACGCTTACGGTTACCGGGGCCATCCCGTCGTCGACAAATACCTGCAGACTTGCCGCGACTACCTGTGGTGGACGCGGATGCGCATCAACAAACGTTACGACCTGATCCACGCCCACCATCCGATTCCCGCCCTTGTCATGAAGAAGCTGTTCCCCGACACGCCCGTCGTCATGACGATCCATTCCAGCTACGAGCGCGAGCTGGCGCTGAACGGACGAATCAAGCCGGACGGCCCCGAACACCGCTTTCTGACCTCCCTGTACGGGGAGCTGGAGGCGAAGGTCGACCGTCTGCTCACCGTGTCCTATTCGTTCCGCGACTACCTGGCGCCGCACGTGAAGAATCCGGCCGGCATCACGGTCATCCCGAACGGCTTCGACGAGAAGCGGTTCCGGCCCGTCTCCCACGAGAACGCGATTCCGCAGCTCATCACCGTCTGCCGGCTCGTCCCGGCGAAGGGGCTGGACATTCTGCTCCGGGCGTGCGCGCTGCTGAAGCGGCGGGGTCACACGTTCGTGCTCCACATCATCGGCGACGGTCCGATCCGGCAGGATCTGGAGCAACTGGCCGCCGAACTCGGCATTTACGACGACACGATCTTCTACGGATACATGCTGCATCCGGAAGAGTTCATGCCGTTCTTCGACATTTTCGTGCTTCCGTCGCGGGCGGAGGCGTTCGGCTCCGTATTCGCCGAGGCGGCGCTCTGCCTGCTCGCGCTGGTCGGCACGAACGTCGGCGGCATCGCGGAGCAGATCGAGGACGGCGTGAACGGCCTGCTCGTGCCGCCGGACAATCCGGAGGCGCTCGCCGGCGCGCTCGAGAAGGTCATTTCGGACCCGAGCTACCGCTACAATCTGGCGCGCGCGGCATGGCAGAAGGCGAAGCGGGACTATTCGCTGCATCGGGTCATCGCGCAGCTGAAGGAAGTCTATCTCGGCCTGGCGCAGAAGGCGGACGACGGACCGGCCGGGCGGGAAGCGACGCCGGACGGCGCGGCGGAAGCCGCGGGCGGTGCGGCGCCGAAAGCGCCGCGGGACGGGGCCATGGACCCCGCGCAGATCGGCGCGGCGGAAGTTTCGGCGGTAGCCGGGGCTGACGTTGCGGAGGAAGGGGAGGCGACGTGAACCCGTTCCGGTTCATCCACGCGGCGGACCTGCATCTGGGCAGCCCGTTCAAGGGGCTCGCGGACGCGCCGGAGCATGTCCGCCGCGGTCTGGCGGAAGCGGAATACGCCGCCCTGCGCCGGTTGACGGCTGCGGCGCTGGAACTGGGGGCCGATTTCGTCGTCATCGCCGGCGACCTGTTCGATTCGGCGGACCGGTCGCTGCGCGCGCAGGCGGCGCTGCACCGGTCGTGGAGCCGGCTTGCGGCCGCCGGCGTCCAGGTGTTCGCGATCCACGGCAACCACGATCCGCTCGGAGCGGAGCGGGCCCGGTTCGATCTGCCGGAGGGCGTGCACATCTTCGGCGCGGGCGGAAGCGCGGAGCACCGGCCGGCTTGCCGGAGAGACGGCAAGCCGGCCGCTTTCGTCTACGGCATCTCGTACGACCGGCGGGCGGTCACGGACAATCTCGTCCCCCGCTACCGGCCGGCGGCGGGCGCCGATTTCCATATCGCGCTGCTGCACGCGAACGTGGACGGCGACCCCGATCACGACGCCTACGCGCCCTGCCGGCTCGGCGAACTGACGGCCGCGGGGTTCCAGTACTGGGCGCTCGGCCATGTGCATCGCCGGCGGGTGCTGCACGAGTATCCGCACGTCGTCTATCCCGGCAACATGCAGGGGCGGCATCCCGGTGAAACCGGGGCGAAGGGCTGCTGGCTCGTCGACGTCGACGTTTCGGGCGGCGTGAGCCTGACGTTCCTGCCGCTGGACGGGGTCCGGTGGCTGGCGTGCCATGTGCCGATTGAAGGCGTGGCGGACGAGGAGAGCCTGCTCGATCTCGCGGAGCGGAAGGCGGCGGAGGCCGCGTCGTCGGCGGAAGGCCGCCCGGTCATGCTCGAAGTGGTGCTGGAGGGGCGCGGCCCGCTGCACCGCCTGCTCGAAGCCCGCGGCGCGGACGAACTGCTCGCGGCGCTGCGCGACCGGCTGGAGGATCGGGCCGGCGGGGACGCGGGCCCGGGCGGTACGGCTGGCGGCGGCGGGAATGATGCGTTTGGCGATTCGCCTGGCGGCGGGGGGGTTTTTGCCGGCGGTTCAGACGGATCGGCCGGCCGCGGCTGGGTCTGGGTCCATCGGCTGACGGTCCGGACGGCGCCCGAACTCGATCTCGACCGGCTCGCGGAGGAGGACAGCTTCGCGGGGGAAGCGGTGCGGCTGGCGCGCCGGCTGGCGGCCGATCCCGAAGGCCGGGAGGCGCTGCTGCGGGAGGCGCTCGAACCGATGACGCGGAACGCGCGGCTGCGGCGGCTGATCGAAAGCGGCGGCCTTGCGCGCGGGGACGATCTGCTCAGGCGGGCGGCGGCGCGCCTCGCGGGCATGCTGGAGCGGGGAAATTGAATTTGCGCATGACATCGTCTGACGCTGCGGCAAGACGGGGGGTGACGGCGTGAAGATACGCTCGGCGACCATCGACGGGTTCGGCAGGCTCAGCGGCGTCGCGCTCGACTTCGACGCGGACGCGGTCATCCTCGAAGGGCCGAACGAGGCGGGCAAGAGCACGGTGCTCGGCTTCGTGCGCGCGATGCTGTACGGCTTTGCGACGCGCGCGAACATGCCGGAGCGGCAGGAGCCGGTGTACGGCGGGCGGCACGGCGGCCGGCTGACGATCGTCTCGGAGCGCCTCGGGGAGCTGGTGCTGGAGCGCTATGCGAACGCCGCGGGCGGCAAGCCGGTGCTGCGCGGCCGGCGGGGGGACGAGCCCGAGACGCTGGAGCAGCGGGAGCTCGAGCGGCTGCTGCTCGGCGGGCTGACCGGCAAGGCGTACCGCCAGTTGTTCGCGGTCGGCCTGTCGGAGCTGCGCGACCTCGGCGCCGTGCAGGGCGAGGAGCTGGGCCGTTTTCTCTATCACGCGGGGATGGCGGACGGCAGGCGGCTGGCCGAGGCCGAAAAGTCGATCCGCGACGCGATGGACAAGCTGTACAAGCCGCGCGGTTCGGCTTTGCCGGTCAACACGCGGCTCGCCGAGCTCGAGCGGATCGAGCGCGACTTGCGGGCGCTGCCGGATCCGATCGGGCGATACAACGAGACAACGGCGGCGCTGGAGCAGACGGAGGCGGAGCTGAGCGAGGTCGAGGCGAGGCTGCCCGAACTGGCCCGGAGCCGGGACGACGCGGCGCGCGCCCTGAAGCTGCGGGAGAAGTGGCTGCGCCTTCGCGAGCTGGACGCGAGGCGGGCCGCGCTGCCCGATCCCGGGCGGCTGCCCGCCGACGCCGGGACGAAGTGGCGGATGTGGACCGCCGAGCGGGACCGGCTCGAGCGCGAGCGGCTGCGGCTCGATGCGGCGCTGCGGGAGGCGCGTTCGGAGCGGGAGCGGCTGACGGCGCGCGAGGATCTGCTCGCGCTCGAGCCCGGGCTGGAACGGATGCTGCAGTCCGCCGAAGCGATGCGGGCGCTGGAGCGGTCGTGCGCCGAATGGCGGGCGGAGCGGCGGCATGAGGAAGAGCGGCTGGACGCGCTGCTCGCCTCGGCCGGTCCGGACTGGACGGCGGAGCGGCTGCGCGGTTTCGCGGCGGGCGTGGCCGAACGCGACCGGATCCGCGCGTTCCGCGCGGCGCTCGGCGAGGCGGAGCGCGAAGCGGCGCGCTGCGCGGAGGCCGAGCGGCAGATCGCCGGGCAGGAGCGCGAGGCGTCGGCGGAAAGCGCGGCGGCCGAAGCGGCCGCGGCGGCGGAAAGCGGCGCGGGCGGAGAGGACGATCCGTTCGTGCCGCGGACGGCCGAAGCGCTGACGGGCGCGTGGGAGCGCTTCGAGGACGCCTGCCGGGCGTGGGAGATGGAGGTCATGCGCGTGCAGGGCGAGCTGAGCGCCCGCTCGTCCCGCGCGGCCGGCCGGCGGGCGGACGCCGGCGGAGCCGTCGGCGGCGTCGCGGCCGCGCTGGTGTCGGCGCTCGGCGCGGCGGGGTTCGCCGCCGCGTATGCCGGCGCGCATGCCGCCGGCCTGGACGGCGCCCTCGCCTGGGCCACGGGCGCCGTCGGCGCGGGGCTGGCCGCGCTGGCCGCGCCGGCGCTGGCGCGGCGCGGCTTCGGGCGCGGGCGCGCGGACGGGCCGCAAGCGGGAGAGGCGCTTGCGGCCGCGCGGCGGGTGGCCGCGTATGGGCAGCGCGCGACGGAGGCGCTCGGGGCGCTGCTCCGGCGGCCGCAGGAGGCGGCCGAGCCGTTCGCGCCCCCGGCGCATGGCGCGCTGCCGGGCGAGGCGCAGCTCGCGGCGGCGGCCGCGGTGCGCGGCCGGCTGCAGCGCGCGGTGCAGGCGCGCCTTGACGCGTTGCGCGAGCGCGGCCTCGCGGCCGAGCGCGCGCTCGAGCGCGCCCGGCGGCTCGAGCGGATCCGCGCGCTGCGCGCGGAGCGCCGGGCGGCCCTTGATGCCGCCGCCGCCCGGCTGGAGGCGCTGCGCGCCGAATGGCAGAGCTGGCTCGAGGCGCTGGGGCTGCCCGGCGGCCTGTCCCCCGAGGCGGCGCTCGAGACGCTCGACCGCCTCGAGATGGCCGCCGGCCATATGGCGGCCATCGCCCGCCTCGACGCGCGGCTGACCGAGGCGGCCGCGCGGCTGCGCGAGCATCGCGCGGCGGTGCGCGAACTGTGCGCCGCGGAGGAGGCGGCCGCGCGGCTCGCGGACGACGATCCCTCCGCCGCGCTGGAGCGGCTTCGCGCCGCGATCCGGCGCGAAGCGGAGACGGCCGCCGCCGCGGCCGCGCTCGACGCCCGGATGAAGGAGCTGGAACGGGAGCTGCGGGAGACGGACGCGCTGCTCGCCGGCCACGCGGAGACGGCCCGCGCCTGGTTCGCCGCCGCGGGCGCGGAGGACGAGCCGGCCTACGAGCGGCTGCTGGCCGAAGCGCGCGAGGCGCGGGAGCTGGACGAGGAGCGGATCCGGATCGGGGTGGAGCTGGCCGCCGGTCTGACGGATGAGGATCGGGCGCGGATGGAAGCGCTGCTTGAGCGGCATGACGAAGCGGCGCTGCGGAACCTGGCCGAACGGACGGAGGAGGCGTACCGCGCGGCGGAGGACGAACGGGCGCGCCTGCTCGAGCAGCGCGGCCGGCTGAGCGAGACGCTCGCGAGGCTGCTCGCGGAGGACGTCCGCCGTCCGCTGCTGGACGAGCGCGAGGCGATCCTCGCGCGGCTCGCGGACGACGCGGAGCGCTTCGCGGAGCTCGCCGTCACGCTGGCGCTCATCCGCCGGACGCGCGAGACGTTCGAGCGGGAGCGGCAGCCCGCCGTCCTGCGCCGCGCGTCGGCATACGCGGCGGCGCTGACGAACGGACGGTACCGGCGCATCGCCGCGCCGTTCGGCCGGTCGACGATCGAGCTCGAATCGGCGGAGGACGGCCGCGTCGTCGACGCCGCTTTCCTGAGCCGCGGCGCGGCGGAGCAAATCTATCTGGCCATCCGGCTCGCGCTGGCGGACGAGGTCGAGACGGACGAGCCGCTGCCGATGCTGCTGGACGACCTGTTCGTCAATTTCGACGACGCGCGGCTGGACGCGGCCGCCGGGCTGCTGGGCCGCATCGTCCGGGAGCGGAGGCGGCAGCTGATTTTCCTCACGTGCCATGACCATACGGCGGAACGTCTGGCGCAACGGATGCCATTCGCGAAGCGCATACGTCTCGGATCGCCGTAAGGCTGTGAAGCCGGGGAGCGTCAAGCCCCCGGCTTTTCGCGTTCAAGACCGATCCGCATCCGTGCCCGGCACGGGACAAAAGCATGCTACGCCTCCCGCAAGCGCGGCCGGCGCATCATCCGGAAGAGCCAGCCGAGGCTGAGCGCGCCGAACAGCGGGTAGAGCGTCGAGAGCAGCGGGCCGAAGCCGATCTGGCTGCCCGCCCAGCAGATCGCGAGCAGGCCGGCGGTGACCGCCTGTTCCGGCCAGCCGAACCGGGAGCTGAGCTGCAGGGTGAGGCCGTAGATATCGCACATCAGCGTCGTGAAGATTTCGGCGAAGATCAGGAACGTGTAGATCCACTGCAGCGCGGCGCCGAGCTCGCGGGCGATGCCGCCCATCGGAATCTCGAACTGGGCGATGCCGGGCATCCGGGCCGCGAGCGCGATGTGGCCGACGAGCAGCATCGCGCCGATGCCGACGCCGCCGAGCCACGCGCCCGCGACAATCGTCTTCCGGTCCCTGATCCGGCTGCCGAGCGGCACGAGCACCGCCTGCGCCATCGAGAGGTTGAACGCCGCGTACAGCAGGGGGGAAGCCCAGGCCGCGTACCGCGGCATGTCGGTGCGCAGCGTCAGCCATCGGTCCGCGCCGGGTCCGTGCATCGTGTCCCACAGGATGATCAGCGTGAAGGTCAGCATCACCGGCACGACGATCGAATTGACGGCGAGCACCGCCCCCATGCCGCGCCTGAGCAGGAAGAAGACGAGGATGACCGTGACGAGCAGCCCGGTCTGGTAGGAGATGCCGAAGTGTTCCTTGAAAATGGCGCCCGCGCCGGCCAGCATCACCGCGTTGACGCCGACCAGCACGACGAGCATGAAGCGGCTGACCCATGTTCCCCAGCGCTCGCCGAACAGCGCCTGGTTCAGGCTCTCGTAGGAACGGGCGCGGATGCGGGCCGCCGCCAGCATCATCCGGGCGCCGATCCAGACGAACAGGACGGATGACAGCAGAATGCCCGCCGTGCCCCAGATGCCGAACCGGGTGAAAAATTGCAGCACTTCCTGCCCCGTGGCGAATCCGGCGCCGACGATGGTGCCGATGAAGGTGAAGGCGATTTGGATGGCTTGGATCGGTCTCATGAGGAAGCCTCCGTCCCGCGGAATTGCGGCAACCGCGCGGACAGGCGCAGGCGACGGACGGAAAGTCCGCCCGCCCGGTCAAGACGCCGTCCGGCAATGCGGACACCCGGCAATCCCGGAATTTCGCGGCGGCGGATCGCATTGGAGGAGGTCTCCGCGGAGGGGAGGAGCCGCCGACCGCCTGCGCCCGAAGGTTGCCGCCTTCTCATGTGTATGCGCGGGAACGGACAGGCATGACGAGCCCGCCGCGATCGGCATATGGGCTCATGACGAGCCAGCCGCATTCGCGCGGGAAACGCAAGAAACCCCGGCACACCCGTGCCGGGGCTTCATCCCTCAGGATTCCGCGAACAGCAGGATCGACGCGATCCGTCTCGTGTTCGGGTCGAAATCGATTTTCAGCGCGACGCCGTCCCGCCGGTACAACAGCACCGTGTCCGACGCCTGGACGGGCTCGCCGAGCGCTTCCAGCGTCTCGTCGGCCGTGACGCCGACCGCGAGGCCGCCGATGCCGGCCGCAAGCTCCGGTCCGTGGATTTCGACGTAACGCACGCGGCCGTCTTCCCCTATGCCGATCGCAAACCCGTCGTATTCCAGCACCGTTACCGGCGGATCCTGCAGCCGGTACGCATCCCCCGGATCGCCGAACCGCCGCCTCACATCCGCCTCCGGCTCGCCGATCCCGACGCCCAGGAGCATCGGAGGACGGGCATGCCATCCGTTCGCGTCCGGCTTGCGATCGTCTTCGGCTCCGGCGGCGTTCGGCGCCACATCCGCTTCTCCGGCCGTTTCCGCCGCCCCGCCGGCATCCGCTTCCGAAACCCGCGCCGGAGTCCGGGATCCTCCGGCCGGCTCATCGGCCGCGGCGTCGGGCGCCCGTTCCGGCGATTTCTCCGTCCGGCCGGACGCGCCTTGATCACCGCATCCGGCGAGGGCGGATGCGGCGGCGATGCACAACGTCAGCAGCGCGGCAGTCCGCGCGAGCGTCCCGATACGGCGGTTGCGCATGGTCCTCAACACCTTTCCCCATCCTGTAATTGTAGACGCAAGCGGACAGGGAAAAGTTTCATGTTCCCGGACACATTTTGTTGCGGTCCAAGCGATACGTATGATAATTTTAATGACATAGATCTAACGACAGAAGGAATGGGATGCCATGGAACGATTGAAACAGCGGATACTCGAGGAAGCTTCCGTTCTGTCGGCGGATGTGCTCAAGCTGGATCGGCTGCTCAACCATCAGGTCGACCCGGAGCTGACGATGGAGATGGGGCGCGAATTCGCGCGCAGGTTCGAAGGCGATCCGATCACGAAGGTGATCACGATCGAATCGTCCGGCATCCCGATCGCGTTTGCGACCGCGCTCACGCTGGGCGTGCCGCTCGTGTTCGCGCGGCGCAAGAAGACGCTGCTCGCCGAGCCGGACGCCTGGAGCGAGCGGGTTCCCGCGTTCACGAAGGGCATCGTGACGGATCTCGTGGTGTCGCGCAGTCTGCTCTCGCCGGACGACGTGCTGCTCTACATCGACGACATCATCGCCAACGGCGACGCGGCGCGGGGGTTAATCCGCATCATCGCGCGCTCCGGCGCGAAGCTGGCGGGGGTCGGCATCGCCGTCGAGAAGACGTTCCAGTCCGGCGGAAGGCTCATCCGCGAGCAGGGCATCCGCCTGGAATCGCTCGTCCGCATCGCCTCGCTGGCGGACGGGAAGATTGCGTTCGAATGACCGGTTGACGGGAAATTTTGCGTTCCGGCCGTCTCTTTTCCTCCCGGCAGAATTATTTTATAATAAACGAAAGCGAGCGAAGGGAGGCAGTAGGATATGGAGAAGCTGGAGCTGCCCGTTTCATTCTTCAGGTCGAAGTTGTCCGATGCCAAGACGCATTTCGAGCGCGCTCTCGACTGCAAGCATACGGAATTTGACGATCTGTACCCGTACATGATCGAGCATCCGCAGTTCTTCTGGTACAAGCGCTACGTCGCGTGGTCGGAATTGCTCACGGTCGTGAAGCTGTGCGAGGAGCTCGGCATTCCGTGGCGGGAAGAGTTCACGCAGCGGCAGGCCGGTTATATCGAGAACCGCGTCATGTCCTCCCGGGTGCTCGACGAATGGTACGAGGTCAACGAATCGCCCGAACATGTCGGGCATCAGCCGGAATGATCCATAGCTCATGCGAACCGGACCGAAGCGGGAAGTCCCGCCGAGGTCCATTGTTTTGTATCGGGGAAGGAGGATGGATGAACATGATGACGGAGGAGCAGCTGGACGCCTTCCGGGTCGCCGGGACGACGGTGCGGATCGTGCGCGACGCGCTGGAGGCGAACGATGTCATCGGAATTGTCGTCGCCTGGGACGAGCGGGACGTGCTGATCCGCAGGCCGAACCGCAGGGTCGTGAAGGTGAGCCGCGAATACCGGATCCAGCCGGCGGACGAGCCGCGCCTGGACCCGCTGCCGTAAGCCCCCGCATCTCCGGCGCAACAAAAAAACTCCGGTCTCCCGGAGTCGCGGTTCGCAGTTATGGTGCGGTCGAGAGGACTTGAACCTCCACGGTATTGCTACCACTAGAACCTGAATCTAGCGCGTCTGCCAATTCCGCCACGACCGCGTATTCAGCTGACTGACGATGTTCATCTTAGCATGCGCGGCGGATCAAGTCAAGCCGGAGTCGCGAAGTTCTAATATTCAGTCAAAAACAGGACCGCGCGGCAGAATCGTTCAACCGGCGGTCCATACATATTGCCGGATACCCGCCGCGACCGCCTCGGCGAGACGCTGCTGCCAGCGGGGATCGGTCAGCTTCGCGCGATCGTCCGGGCTGCTCAGAAAGCCGAGTTCGACGATGACCGACGGGCGCTTCACGAGGTTGAGCAGATAGTACGGCCTGCCGACCTTCGGGAGCTTGCGGCTGCCGTACTCCCGGTTCAGCGCGTCCTGCAGGAAAGCGGCCAGCAGCGCGCTCCTTCCTTCGTCCTGGTGCAGCACGAGCGGCCCGCTGGCGGACGGGTTGCGCGACCAGTTCACGTGCAGGCTGACGAGCAGCCGCACGTCGATCTCGTCCGTAAGCCCGCGACGCTGCGACAGGTCCCGCTGGTGCCGCGAGCGCGAAGGATGCCAGCGGTTGTCGTCGCTCAGCGCGTAATCGCCGGTCCGGTTCAGCACCGCCGGAACGCCCTGGCTGCGCAGCACCAGATAGAGCCGCTTCGCCACCCGCAGGTTGATGTCCTTCTCGAGCACGTCGCCGTAATGCGCGCCGCCGTCGATGCCGCCGTGGCCGGCGTCGATCAGCACCACGGCCGTCGGCAGCGCCCGCTCATAGCGCGGCGGTTCGACGGGCGGAGCGATGGATGAGGGGGACGGCGGATTGGCGATGGTTCCGGCTCCTTGCGACACGGATGCGGCTTCCCCGACTCCGCGCGTCGCGCATTCGGAATCAGCGGCCGCTTCCGTCGCGTACGCGGCGTTCGCGGCCGCCGGATGCACGGATGCGGCCCCCGCGTCCGAAGGCGCCGCGGCGACGGCGGCAAGCAGCGCGGCCATGGCGACGGACGTCGCGCGGCGGAGAGGCTTCGACTTCATGGGCATGACCTCCGGCTCGTCAAAAATGCGGACGCGGGTTAGTGTGGCCGGCTCCGGCGCGATCTTATGCGGGTTTAGCGCGCGCCCGCTCCGGCCATAATGAGCATGACGCGGCATGGCGGGCGGACCGCCATGGCCGGAAATCCTGCGTTCGCGGAGGGATGACGATGGCGAAAGACGGCAAGGAATACGTCGCGTTCGTGGCGGACCGGCTCGTCCGCTACATCGAGACGCCCGCGGAGGAGCGGCGGCGGCTGCGCCGGGACGCGCGCAGCCGGCGCGAGCCGTTCCTCGCGCGCTGGTTCGGCTGGGCGCTGTACGGCTGGCTGCTGCAGCGGCGCGCAAGGCGCGTGTCGGACGCGTCCCGCGCGGAAGAAACGGCCGCGAATCCGGCGGCCGAAGGCTCCTGACCTCGCGCCGTTCCGGCCCGTCGCCCGGACGGCCGCGTCGCTCGCGTCAATCGTACAGCCGGGCGACGGGCTCGAGGCAGGCCGCGGGCATGAAGCGGAGGCCCTCCTGATCCACGCCGATGTAGGCGGTGCCGTCCTCCCATTCGTGCCAGGCGACGACCGGCAGCACGTAGAGGAACGCGCCGCCGAACCGTTCGGCGACGAGCCGCAGCTCGCTCCCGCCGCCGAGCAGCGCCGCGAAGTCCGCGTCCGTCCACGCGAGCGGCCGGCGCGTGATCCACGGAAACCGCCCGTACGGATCGAACGGCTCGACCTCCGCTTCCCGCACGATTTTTCCGGAAGGCCGCGCGCCTCCGGGCAGCCGCTCTTCGAGGCAGGCCGCGGCCTCCGGCTCCGCTTCGCTCCAGAACCGGTCGTCGGCCGGCAGTTCCTCGCCGGTCTTCGCGTCCAGATAGAAAATCCCGTCCTCCGTCTCAACCCGCCACGCCGCGCCGAGCGGGTGGGCGTACCGCCGCTCGATTGCGGGAGAAGCCGCGCTCACGTTGTTCCCTTCATCATCGACAAGTCCGAGCCGCGCCAGGCCCTGGCGCAGCAAATCCGCGGAATAGAGCGGCGCTTCGCCGAGTCCGTACTCGGTCAGCGCGAAGCCGCCGTCCCGCACCGCGTGCACGACCATGTATCCGACCGTGCCGTTTTGGTCTTCGAACACCACGAGCCAGCCGTGCGTGCCCGGTCCGAGCGGCCCGATCTTCGGTTTCGCGGCGGCGAACCGCTCGAATCCGGGCCGGGCGCCGAGCGCTTTCGCCCAGACGCCGATCTGCCGTTCGAGCAGCGCGCGCTCCGACGGCTTGTGTTCGCTTCCGGCCGTCGCCGCCGGTCCGGGCGCGGCAAGCGCCGCGGCCAGCAGGCAGGCGAGCAGGCTGATCATTTTGCGTTGCATGGTCTCACAGGACCCTCCTTCCGGCTGAGCCTTCCGTGTCGCCGCAGTGCCACCATCATAGCGGACAAGCCCCAAGAAGGCTGTTGCAACGTGTCGCGCGCGATCGTTCTATTTTTGCCGCAATCCGGTGAAAGTTCCCGAACCCGCGGTCAGGCGAGGCCGGTCAGATGGAACAGCCCGGCGTTCACGACTTCCGCGACGACGCGGGGCGCGAGCTGCCACCGGATCTCCTCCTTGCGCGCCTCGTATTGCGCGGCGATGCTCTCCTTCTCTCCTTCGCCGGCCGATTCGACGAGCGGTTCGTAATAATGCGCGAGCTGCGCCAGTTCTTCCTTCAGCCGCTCGTTCGCCGCGGCAGCCCAGCCGTAATCGTACGCCTTCAGCTTCCGCATCAGCGCCTGCTCGATCAGGTCCGCCGCCTTCTTCAGCGACAGGGACGCGCCGGTCACGTGCACGTTCGCGGGCAGGCGGGGGGTGAGCTTCATGCCCTGCAGCCGGTCGAAAAAACCTTCCACGACCGCGCCGGTGGCGAGCGAGACGCCGAAGGCGTGCAACTCCTCGCGCTTCATGTCGCAGACGAACCCGACCTTCACGTTGACGCCGAGCCAGGGCGTGCAGGGGAGGGAGTCGTACGGATGGAGCGCCCGCTCGTCCGGCTGCTGGAACAGGCAGACGAACCGGCCGCCGCGCCTCGCCGCCGCGAACAGCTGCTCGAGCCGCCGCGAGCCGAAATAAAGGTCGTCCCGCGGCACCCGCGCGCCGATGCCGGCGGGCACGAAGCCGAAGGAGCGGCTGAGGGCGGCCATGCCGGCCTGCTCCGCCGCGCCCGGCGCGCCGGCCGGGGAGCCGGCGCCGCCCGCCTGCGCCTCCGGCCGCGCTCCGGGCGGGACCGCTTGCGCCGCCGGGCCGGAACCGCCCGTCTGTGCCGCTTGCCGTCCGTCCGCCGCCGGGCCGGAACCGCCCGCCTGTGCAGCCTGCCCATCGCCGCCGCCCCCGGCCTTCGCGCCCGCAGTCATCGCGTCGTACTTCGCCGGGTCCGTCACGAGCAGCAGCGTCATCGTCTCCGGCTCCACGCCGGTCCGGTCGACGAAGCTCCAGTAGTAGGGCCGGTTGGTCAGCTCGCGGTCGGCCGCGGGGGACAGCTTCACCTTGAAATGGGCGGGCGATTTTTCGAGAATGGCGCAGCCGGTCGCGTCCAGATACCGCTCGACGAAACGGTGGATCTGCTTCGCGTTCACGGCCTCACCTCCGCCGCGGCGTCCGGGCCGTCCGGAACGACGGAGAGGACGGGGAGCGCGGCCTCCGGACCGCCTGCGGAAGCGGTCCGCTTCGCGTCCGCGCGCAGCCGGTTGATCGATCGCCCGAGGGCGTCGATGCCGCGCCGGATGTCGGCGTCGCCTTTCGCCTCGAGCACGAGGCGCGCAAGCCGCTGCTCAAGCGGCTGCTCCTCGCGCTCGAGCCGCTCCAGGATGTCGTCCAGTTCGCCGACGACCATTTCGAACAGGTTGATTTTCTCGTGCAGCAGGCGGACGATGTGCTCTTCGATCGTGCCGGTCGTGTAGAGGTTGTAGATTTTCACGTCGTTCGTCTGCCCGAGCCGGTGCACGCGGCCGATCCGCTGCTCGACGCGCATCGGATTCCACGGCAGGTCGAAGTTGATCATGTGGTGGCAGAATTGCAGGTTGATGCCCTCGCCGCCCGCCTCGGTCGCGACGAGCACCTGGGCGCGGCCGCGGAAGAGATCCATCATCCAGTCCTTCTTGCCCCGGTTCATGCCGCCCCGGTACGGCACCGCGTGGATGCCGTGCTGCTTCAGGAACTGGAGCAGATATTCCTGGGTCGCGCGGTATTCGGTGAAGACGATCGTCTTGTCGCCCGTCTCGCGGATCAGCTCGAGCGCCTTCTCGGCCTTCGAGTTCGCCCGGATGCGGCGAATGAACTCGACCAGCTCCCAGATCTTCGCGCGCATCGGCGAATCTTCGGCGGTCTTCTTGAACAGGTTGAACAGCGTGACGAATACGGCGTCCCGGCTGCTGCACACTTCGCGCTGCAGCGTGACGAGCGACAGCATGCTCGCCAGATCCCGTCCGCTCTCGTCGTAGCGCTCGCGGACGAAGCCGGTCACCGCGTCGTAAAGCGCCTTCTCCTCCGGCGACAGCTTCACTTCGATGTTCCGCACGATCCGCTTCGTGAAAGCGATCCCGCCGTCGCTGCGCCGGTTGCGGATCATGACCGCCGACAGCGCTTCCTGCAGTCGGTCCTCGTTCTTCGGCAGCCGCTTGTCCGCGACGAAGTTGGCGACAAATTCGCTCTGTCCGCCGAGCTGGCCGGGCTTGAGCAGCGTGATCAGGTTGAACAGCTCGTCCATGTCGTTCTGCACGGGCGTCGCGGTGAGGAGGAGGCAGTATTTTTTGCGCAGCTGCTGGATGAATTGATAGTTCGACGTCTTGCGGTTCTTCAGCTTGTGCGCCTCGTCGACGATCAGCATGTCGTAGTCGCGGGACAGGAGCAGTTCGCGGTGCGGCTCGCGCTTGGCGGTGTCGATCGAGGCGACGACGAAGTCGGCATGCCAGGTGTGCGCCTTCTTCTGCGCGGTCGCCGGGATGCCGAACTTCTGGTTGAGCTCGCGGACCCACTGCAGCACGAGCGACGCGGGGACGAGGATCAGCGCCCGGCGGACGAGCCCGCGCACGATGTATTCCTTCAGGATCAGTCCGGCTTCGATCGTCTTGCCGAGGCCGACTTCATCGGCGAGAATGGCGCGTCCGCCCATCTCGCGCAACACCTTGCGGGCCGTCGCGATCTGGTGCGGCATCGGTTCGAACGCCGGCAGGCACCGGAGCGACTGCAGTTCGTCGAAGCTCGTTACCAGCTTCGCGCGCTCGGCTTCGACCGCAAGCGCGAACAGCGTCCAGTCGTCCCACGGGCCGTTGCGCGCCGCGCGCTCCGCCAGTTCGTCGACCCACGACCGGTCGAAGACGAACTCCACGCTTGAGTGGGGCGACTTGCCCGCGCCGCCCGCGCCGCGGTCCGCTCTCGGGATCGGATGCATGGCTTCTCCTTCCTCCGGCTGGTTGTTTTATCCGTTAGTATGACCTTCCGTTCTGCGATTCATAAGGGAGGCGGACTGAGTCGGGAGTCCCGCCGTCCTTGGCAGGGGTTGTGACGTTTTGTAGCGAGGCGGCATCAGAACTTCGGTTTGCGGCGGATACGTTTTGTTGCCGAAAATGGGACTTGGAATACTATATATTGTGGTGTAAAATGGGTTGCGGACTCTATATATTGTGTACATAACGCGATATGAATCCGTTGCCGACTGCGGCAAATCTATGCATGAACCGGAGGCGCAGGCGCATGAAAATGATGAAGAGCAGCAAGCTGGAAGGCTTGAGCGAGAAGATTTTCCTGGACCGTTACGCTTGGAAGAACCCCGACCCGTCCGGCACGAAGGTGGGCGACGTCGTGCTCGTGCTGACGAAGGACGACCCGAAGTTCCCGGCGAAGGAAGTCGGCGAAGTCATCGCGCGGAACGGCAACAAGGTGACCGTGCGGACGCGCGCCGGACAGATCGTCGAGTCGGAGGTCGAGAAGCTGACGCTGACGATCGAGAAGACGCCGGAAGAGATGTGGGCACGCCTCGCGAAGGCGATGGCTTCCGTCGAGGACACGCCCGAGAAGCGGAAGCAGTGGGAGGAGCGGTTCCGCTACATTCTCGACGACTGGAAGCTCGTGCCGGGCGGCCGGATCGCGGCCGGCGCGGGAACGAGCGACGAGCTGACGTTGTTCAACTGCTATGTCATTCCGTCTCCGAAGGACAGCCGCGGCGGCATCATGCAGACGCTGACCGAGATGACGGAGATCATGGCGCGGGGCGGCGGCGTCGGCATCAACCTGTCCAGCCTGCGGCCGCGGCGCGCGGTCGTGGCGGGCGTGAACGGCTCGTCGAGCGGCGCCGTCTCCTGGGGCGGCCTGTTCAGCTACACGACCGGCCTGATCGAGCAGGGCGGCAGCCGGCGCGGCGCGCTCATGCTCATGATGAACGACTGGCATCCGGATCTGCTGGATTTCATCACGGTGAAGCAGACCATGGGCCAGGTGACGAACGCGAATCTGTCGGTCTGCATCAGCAACGCGTTCATGAAGGCCGTGAAGGAGGACCTCGACTGGGAGCTCGTCTTCCCGGACACCCGCGATCCGGAATACGACGAAGTCTGGGACGGCGACCTGCAGAAATGGCGCTCCCTCGGCAAGAAGGTCGTGCTCTACCGGACGGTCAAGGCGCGCGACGTATGGCACACGATCATCGAGTCGGCGTGGAAGTCGGCCGAGCCGGGCGTCGTGTTCATGGAATACTACAACCAGATGTCCAACAGCTGGTACTTCAACCCGATCATCTGCACGAATCCGTGCGGCGAGCAGGGGTTGCCGGCCTGGGGCGTCTGCAATCTGTCGGCGATCAACCTGTCGAAGTTCTATGACGAAGAGAAGAACGACGTCGACTGGGATGAACTGTCGAAGGTGACGCGCTGGTCGGTCCGTTTCCTCGACAACGTGATCGACAAGACGCCGTACCATTTCGAGGAGAACGAGAAGAACCAGAAGCGCGAGCGCCGCGTCGGCCTCGGCTCGATGGGGCTCGCGGAGCTGATGATCAAGCTGAAGATCCGCTACGGCAGCCCGGAATCGCTCGAGTTCCTTGACAAGCTGTACGGCTTCATCGCCCGCGAAGCGTATCTCGCGTCCACGGAGATCGCGGCGGAGAAGGGCTCGTTCGAGGCGTTCGACTGCGAGAAGTTCCTGCAGAGCGGCTTCATGCGCAACATGGTGAGCGTCTATCCGGAAGTCGGTGAAGCGATCCGGAAGCGCGGCATGCGCAACGTCACGGTCATCACCCAGGCGCCGACGGGCAGCACGGGGACGATGGTCGGCACGTCGACGGGCATCGAGCCGTACTTCGCGTTCGAATATTACCGCCAGAGCCGCCTCGGCCTCGACAAGCAGTATGTGCCGATCGCCAAGGAGTGGATGGACGCGCATCCGGGCGAGAAGCTGCCGGATTACTTCGTCACGGCGATGGAGCTGACCGCGGAGGACCATATCCGCGTGCAGGCTGCGATCCAGCGCTGGGTCGACAGCTCGATCTCGAAGACGGCGAACGCGCCGCATGACTTCACGATCGAGGAGACGAAGAAGCTGTACGAGCTCGCGTTCGAGCTCGGCTGCAAGGGCGTGACGATCTACCGCGACGGCAGCCGCGACACGCAGGTGCTCTCGACGGCGAAGGACGACGAGAAGAAGGACAAGGAGGAGAAGGCCGGGACCTCCTCCGCGGCGGCCGCGGCTTCGGCTTCGAACGACGCGGAGGCGATCGGCAAGCTGAACGCCGCGCTCAACGCGAACGTCTCGAAGCAGGAAGAACAGGAGTTCGACAAGCAGTACAAGCGCCGCCCGCAGGTGCTGCGCGGGGCGACCTACAAGCTCAACACGCCGCTTGGCATGGCGTACATCACGATCAACGACATCGACGGCACGCCGGCCGAGATCTTCCTGAACGTCGGCAAGGCCGGCTCCGACGTGTTCGCGATGGCCGAAGCGCTCGGACGCGTCTGCTCGCTGTTCCTGCGCTACGGCGACCACGGCAACAAGGTGAAACTGCTGATCAAGCACTTGAAGGGCATCGGCGGCAGCGGCGCCATCGGCTTCGGCGCGAACCGCGTCGAATCGATCGGCGACGCCGTGGCGAAGGCGCTCGAGATGCACGTCGCGTCGAGCCAGGCGCAGTCCTCCGCGGGAGTTCCGGTTGACGCGCCGCCGATCGCGGCGGCCGCCGAGCCGGCCGTGACGCTGCCCGGCGGCAAGAGCGGTCCCGTCGAATCGCGCGATCTGTGCCCGTCCTGCGGCTCGGCTTCGCTGCTGAATGTCGAAGGTTGCAAGACGTGCGCGAATTGCGGCTACAGCCGCTGCTCGTAATCGCAAAGTCGGTCATCAGAAGCGGTCATCGGGAGGACAGTCACCGTCCGTCCGATGGCCGCTTTCTTTTTTATTAGGCGGGATGGTCGAATTGACATCCGGATTCTGCGGGCGTATAATTACTAACAATTCGTAAGTTACTAGTTAGGAGTGTGCGAATTGACCCGATTTCATCAGGCGCCGAGCACCTATGTCGGACAGGTGAATCTGAAGGTGCGGGATCTCGACCGCGCCCTGTGGTTCTACCGGGAAGTGATCGGCTTCCGGGTGCTGGAACAAAGCGGCAATACCGCCGCGCTGACCGCGGACGGCAAGACGGCGCTGCTGCGTCTCGAGCGGCCGGAAGATGTGATCCCGAAGCAGGGGAGGACGACGGGGCTGTATCATTTCGCGCTGCTGCTCCCTTCCCGGACCGATCTGGCGCGGATCGTCGTGCATTTTGCCCGGATCGGGCTCCGGTTCGGCTCCTCCGACCACCTGGTCAGCGAAGCGCTGTACCTGTCGGACCCGGATGGCAACGGCATCGAAATCTACCGGGACCGCGATCCGTCGGAATGGACCTGGAAGCGCGACGAAGTGGAGATGGCCGTCGATCCGCTCGATTTCCGGGATCTGCTCGCGGCGGCGGACGACAAGCCGTGGAACGGACTGCCCGACGGCACGCTGATGGGCCATATCCATCTGCACGTGTCGCATCTCGGGCCGGCCGAGCGGTTCTACGTGGACGGGCTCGGCTTTACGGTGGTGAACCGGTACGGGGGACAGGCGCTGTTCCTGTCGACGGGCGGTTACCACCATCATATCGGGCTCAACACCTGGAACGGCGTCGGCGCGCCCCGGCCCGCGGAGAACAGCGTCGGGCTGCGCTCGTTCACGCTGGTCTATCCCGATGCGGCGGCGAGGGAACGCGCGGTCGCGAATCTCCGGAGCATGGGCGAGGACGTGGCGGAAATGGATGGCCGGTACGAGGCAATCGACCCTTCGGGGAACCGGGTGGTGCTGGTCGTACAGGGGGCGAGGACGTAACGTGGATGCCTCGTTCCGGAGGCTGAAAAGTGGTGACCGGTGAGGCTGTAACGAGGTTAGTACGTTGCAGGCGGACGTGGATCCTCGCCGGAGGAACTGTAACGAGGTTAGTACGTTGCAGGCGGACGTGGATCCTCGCCGGAGGAACTGTAACGAGGATGCCGCGCTCCGGAGCCAGGGAGCCAGCGGTGTCCGGCGGCTTGGAAGCGGTTGACGGTACGAAATCTAATCGTTTAGAATGCGATCAAGCCACAAGAAGTGAACGCCGCTGCACGGAACAATCGACGAAACCCGGAAACGGAGAGTGCGCATGGCCACGATCAAGGATATCGCGAAGCGGGCGGGCGTGTCCGTCGCGACGGTCTCGTATGTCATCAACAATACGCGATGGGTGCACGAGGACAAGCGCAGGCGCGTGATGGAAGCGATCCGGGAGCTGAACTACGTGCCGAACGCCGTCGCCCGCGGGCTGCGCGTCCAGAGGAGCAACGCCATCAGCCTGATCGTATCCGACATCACCAACCCGTTCTACCCCGATATCGCCCGCGCCTGCCAGGAGGCAGCCCAGGCCCGCGGCTATACGGTCAACATCGTCAATACCGACGACTCGCCGGAAAAGATGAGCGAGGCGCTCAAGCAGCTGCGCGGCGGCAAGGCGGACGGGGCCGTCATCACGTCGGCGTTGCCGGACAACCGCGAAGAGATCGGGCAGCTGATCCGGGAAGGCTATCCGCTTGTGCTGGCGAGCCGGAAGCTCGAAGATCTGGGCGTCGACTCGATCGTCGCGGACAACCGGCGGGGCGCGATGATGGCGGTGAGCCATCTTGTCGGTCTCGGCCATCGCAAAATCGCGTTCGTGAACGGGGTCGAAGGCTCCTGGATCAACAAAACACGCACCGAGGGGTACCTAGAGGCGATGAAGGAGGCCGGCCTGCCCGTACATCCCGAATGGCTCACGCCGGGCCAGGCGAGGTACGAGGCGAGCTATCGGGCGGCGCGCATGCTGCTCTCGCTGCCTGAGGACAAGCGGCCGACCGCGATCATGAACCTGACGGATCTCGGGGCGTACGGCGTGCTGGACGCCGCGAAGGACATGGGCGTCCGGGTGCCGGACGAACTCGCGGTGATCGGGTTTGACGATCTGTTCATTTCCGGCTTGCGCAACATCCAGCTCACGACGATCCGCATACCGCGGCACGAGATGGGCAGGCTCGCGACCGAGATGCTGTTCGACCGGATGGCGAACAGGGACGCGGAACCGCGCTCGGTCGTCATGCCGGTCGAGCTCGTCGTACGCAAGACATGCGGCGGTTCCGTCAGGTGACATCCGCGACGGCCGAAGCGCCCCTTCATTTCGCCTTGATCTAAACGATTAGCTGCGCGAATGGTTTCAGCGTGATGGGGGTGCGCCGATGAATGCCGTCTCACGCCGCAAAACATCGTGAAGAAGGTGAAGGCAGTTCTCGCGTGGAAGACGGGTTGACACGGCTTCGGCGGAACCGGACAATCAGGAAACGGGAGGGTAACAGCCATGGACGAAATCATGCATGCCGGGCCTTGGATCGACGGACGGGAACGGAAGGGCGGCGGACGGACGACGCGCGAGGTGACGAGCCCGTATGACGGTCGCGTCGTCGGCCGCGTCGAATACGCGACGCCGGACGATCTCGACGCGGCGATCGCGGCGGCGGAGCGCGCGTTCCGGGAGAAGATGCGGAAGATGCCCGCGTACAGACGAGCGGCGATTCTCCGCAAGGCGGCGGATCTGCTCGAGGAGCGGGCGGAGCTGTTCGCGCGGACGATCACGGCGGAGGCGGGCAAGCCGATCCGCGACGCGCGGGCGGAGGTGGGACGCGCGATCCAGATTTTCCGTTTCGCTTCGGACGAGGCGAAGACGCTGACCGGCGCGACGGTGCCGATGGACGCGGCGATCGGCGGCGAGAACCGGATCGGCATCGTCCGGCGCGTGCCGATCGGCGTCGTGGCGGCGATCACGCCGTTCAATTTCCCGCTGAATCTCGTATTGCACAAGCTCGCGCCAGCCTACGCCGCGGGCAACACCGTCGTGCTCAAGCCGGCGGACAAAACGCCGCTCTCTTCGGCGCTGCTCGCGAAGCTGCTTGCCGACGCGGGCTTGCCGGACGGCGCGCTGAACATCGTGTACGGCCGGGGCTCGGAGATCGGCAAGCCGCTCTGCACCGACCCGCGCGTCGCGAAGGTGACGTTCACGGGCAGCGTGCCGATCGGGCTCAAAATCAAGGAATGGACCGGCCTGAAGAAGGTGACGCTGGAGCTCGGCTCGAACTCGCCGAACATCGTGTTCGAGGACTGCGATCTGGAAGCGGCGGTCGCCGCGCTCATCAAGGGCGCCTTCGTCTTCGCGGGACAGGCGTGCATTTCCGTGCAGCGGATCTACGTCCAATCGTCGATTTGCGGGGAGTTTCTGGACCGGTTCGTGGCGGAGGCGCGGAAGCTGGTCCTCGGCGATCCCGCGCTTGAGACGACCGACATCGGCCCGATGATCAGCGAGGCGGAGGCGATCCGCGCGGAGAACTGGATCCGCGAGGCGGCGGAGCAGGGCGCGCGGGTGCTGACCGGAGGCAAGCGGCACGGCGCGTTCGTCGAGCCGACCGTGCTCACCGGCGTCCGGCCGGACATGAAGGTCGTCTGCCAGGAGGTGTTCGCGCCGATCGTCTCGGTCATCCCGTTCGGGACGGAGGAGGAGGCGGTCGCGATGGCGAACGATTCCGATTTCGGGCTGCAGGCCGGCGTCTTCACGAACGACCTGAACCGTGCCGTGCGGGTGGCCGAAGCGCTCGAGACCGGCGGAGTGTGGATCAACGAGGTGTCGACGTACCGTCAGGACAACCATCCGTACGGCGGCGTCAAGCTGAGCGGTATCGGGAAGGAAGGCGTCAAGTACGCGATTGAGGATATGACGGACATTCGGTTCCTCGGCATCCGGCTTCGTTAGGCCGAGCTGGACGTTGCGCATGCCTTGCATCGGGTTGGCGGGGCCAGGGTTTGCGCTAACGATTATGGGACCGTTAGGGCGAAGTTTCGGGTAAACCGGCCAGCGTGATGACGCCTGTAACGGTCCACGGGACCGTTGGCCGGTCGTCGGCGCGGCCAAGTTTTGCCCTAACGGACCGTGGGACCGTTAGCGCACGACTCAGGATGAGCCGACCGGGCGAATGCCAAGGGGCTTTACGGATTTCGCACCGATACATAGCGAAACCGCGAACCGGGGAACAAACCGAAACCGCAAACCGGGGAACAAACCGAAACCGCAAACCGGGGAACAAACCGGTGGCCGGTCAACCGGTTCGACGAGCCGGACCGAGTCCGGCAATCCGATGCCGACGAGCCGGATCATGACGGCCATTCACTTGCGGCATTAATGCCGGAGCGGCGGGGTCATGCCCCGCCGCTCATGCGTTCGAGCTCGGCCGCCAGCGCGTCGAGCTGGAGATAGCTTTCCTTCACGTTGTTGATCCTCTCGTCCTGGGTGACCATGCTTGCCGCCATCTCTTCGACGGCCGCCATGTTCGACTCGGTCGCTTCCGCGATGAACGCGATCCGGTCGGCGATGTTCCGGTATTGCCGGAAGACATCGCCGGACGAGGCCTGGACCCGGGCGGACTGTTCCGCAAGATGCTCGATGTCGCCGGCGAGCGCCCCGATCGTGTCCGCCATCCGCTTCGCGGAATGGTGGCTCTCGACAATCATCCGCTGGCCGAGGTTGACCTGGCCGGCCGCCTCGTCCGATTTCAGCCGGATGCGCTCGAGAATTTCCGTGATCTCCTTGGTCGACCGCTGCGACGTCTCGGCCAGCTTGCGGATCTCGTGCGAGACGACGGCGAACCCTCGGCCGTGCTCGCCGGCGCGCGCCGCCTCGATCGCCGCGTTCAGCGCGAGCAAGTGCGTCTGTTCGGAGATGTGGTTGATCGCCGCGACGATCTCATGGATCGCCACATTGTATCGGTTCAGTTCGGTCATGATCGCCGCCGTCCGGTCGATCATCTCGTTGACCCGGTTCATGTCCTCCGACAAGCGCAGCGCTTCGTCACGTCCGCTGTTCATCTGGCCGACGGCCTGTACGGCGAGTTCCTTCATCGCGTCGGAACGTTCCGCCAGCTCGCCGACGGCCTTCTCGATCGCCTGGATCGAATCGTTGATCTCGCCGATGCCCCGGGTCTGGGCCTCGATGCTCGCGGACATCTCGTGGAACGCCTTCGTCACTTCCTGCGAAATCGTGCTGGTCGACGTGATGTTCTCCTTCAGGTTCGAGCTGAAGGCGTTTAGCGCTTGCAGGGAAGAGGCGATCTTCGTGTAGAGTTCGCGCATCCGGTTGCGCTCTTCGATGGCCTGTTCGCGCTGGCGGTCGTTCTCCCGCTGCAGCCCTTCGGAAAAGCGGGTGGACGCGATGAGCGGCACCGCGATCATGAACAGGTAGAGCGTGATCGTGAGGGGCGAGTTGTTGGTGAACATCTCCTCCCGATACGGGCTGAGGAACAGATAGACGGACAGCGCGAGGCCGAGCGCTCCCGTGAAGACGAGCGCGCGGAAATTGTTGTACAGCGTCATGACCGACAGGTTGACGAACACGAGAAAATACGTCGTGATGATGGGATCCGTGACGGCGAGCAGCAGCGTCAGCACGGTGATGATGATCGGAATGAAGTACATGACATATTCGGAGAACCAGCGCTTGTACGTCATGAGCGTCGCCATGCCGCAGGCGGTTACGCCGACGGCCGCAAGGGCGACGATCGACTCGGGAGGCGCTCCGGTCAGGAAATCGACAGCAATGCCGAGCAACAACATGCCCCAAATGATGTTGACAAGCAGCATGTTTCGTCTGTGCAAGGTATCGGCGGCGTTCATTAATTCCATCCTTTCTGATATGAATTTGGGGTGTACCCATGTTGCTTTCACATTACCATAATCTGCGCGAATTATGCAATGTAATGGATATGTAAGACGATTTTTGTCAACAATCACAAAAAAAAACACAATCCGGCCGCTCCCGGGTGGGGGGCCGGATTCGCGCCTTACGGTTCGGATTGCCGTTCTTTCCTCATCTCTTCCTCAAAAAACGCCCGCAGTTCGTCCCGCTTTTTCTCATTCGTGAGGTCGACCTTGTTCTTCAGAAAGTGTCCGGCGATCGTGTCCCAGTCCGGAGCCGAGCCGCGAAGCCGCATCGTACGGATCGCGCTCTTCACCATCCGGCGCTCTTTCGCATTCGAGTACGTGTCACGGAACTGCCGGACCTGGTCGAGATCGAGCCGGTCGTGCAACGTCCGGAAGATGCCGGCCGTCATGACCGCGTCGCCCAGCGCCCGGTGTGCCGTCCCGTCGGCCTCAATCCCGAGCATCTCCAGTGCCCGCTCCACGCTCACGTCGTTCTTCAGGTCATGGAGGCGCAGGAAACCCTTCAACAGATCGTAATACCGGACGGAGAGCCAGTACGAATCGTCCAGCCGGTGCATCCGCGTGTCGAGCACGATGCGCTTCAGATCCTCGCCGCCCCAGGTGACGAGCAGAAACGATTCCGGCGGTCCGAGCCAGCGGATGAACCGGTCGATGACGGCGGGAAAGCGCCCGGCCCGATCGATCTCTTCCTGGGTGATGCCGGTCTTCTCGCGGATGAACTTGTTCAGTTTCGAGAAGTAAATCGGCCTGACAAGCGCCGTGAACGTGTCCGTCTGGCGAAGCCCGTCATCCAGCCGGACCGCGCCGATCTCGATCACCTCCATCGGCAGGTCGCTGGCGAACTTGCGGCCGTTGAACTCGATGTCGAGAATGACGTAGCGCATGAATACCTCCGGTGATCATGAATGCCAACGCCTATTGTATCATGATCGGGCCGGAGTTGGAAAAGCGATCCCCGCGTGACCGGATTCAGCGAATCTCCCGGTACAGCCGCGTGCGGTTGCGCTCGCGCTTCGCGGCGTACAGCGCCATGTCGGCGAAATGGGGGAGCTGTTGCGCGTCCTTCGAGTCGTCAGGATAGACGCCGATGCCGATGCTGGCCGAGACGACCGCCTTGTGGCCGTCCAGCGCGTAGGGGAGGCTGAGCCCCTGGTTGGTTGAGCTGCTTCGCCAGCCGCTTGAGCGTGCATTCGTCCGTCGCGGATACGAGCGCGGTGAACTCGTCCCCGCCGAGCCGGAAGATTGCGGCCAGTTCGGCGTCCGACCCGTCCGGCGACGTGTGCCGCAGGCGGACGGCGGATTCGCCGAGCAGGTTCCTGAGCCGTCCGGCGATCTGCACGAGCAGCGCGTCCCCCGTCTGGTGCCCGAACGTGTCGTTGACTCCCTTGAACCCGTCGATGTCGATGTAGAAGATGGCGAAGGACCGTTCACGGGTTGTCATTTCCGCCAGCGCGTCGTAGAAAAATCTCCGGTTGAACAGCTTCGTCAGCACGTCGATGTCGGCATAGTACGCGAGCTCCGCTTCTTTCTTCGTGCGCAGCTCGATCTCGCGCCGCAGCCGTTCGACGAGTCTTTGCGTATCCTCCGCCATGCCGATGCTGATGAACGCCTTGCCGATCTGCAGCGCGAACGAGTGGACAAGGCCCAGCGAATTGCGGCCGGGCTCGAACCAGGCCAGGCCGATCTTCGCCTCGTTCACGATGAGCGGCGTGACGATGAGATCGAAGCGGCCGGACTTGCGGGCGCGGAAGAACCGGTAGACGTCCGCCAGACGGGCGCTTTCCGGAATGTCTCCGGCAATGTTCTCGAAATCGGTGAACGCGAAGATCGGCTTGCGCCGCTCGCCGGGTACGGGCGTCTCCTCCATGAGCAGATAAAGGGACGGAATGTCGAGCCAGCCCAGATATCGGTTGAGCACCCGCAGCACGTCTTCCGTCGATTGCGATAACAACAACTCCTGGTTGATGAAATCGAGGATGCCGCGGTCCCGCTCGGTGTCGATGCAATGCCGGATGACGGCCGCGGCGTCGGCGGAGCTTGCGACGAACCGGGCGGCGAGCCACGCGGTCTCCGCGAGTCGGAACCGGTCCGGATCCGACGCGAACGCCGGCATCAGCCGCTCGCGGAGCCGTTCGACCAGCCGCAGCCGATCGAGACGCCGGTTGTTCGGCTCATGCTCGCTGAAGGCGCGCCAGAGCGCCTCCATGAATCGTCCTCCATGAATCGTCTGCCGCCGTCTGCCTCGATATCGCGCAGTGCGCCGGCGGCAAGCTCGCGCCAGTCGATGCCGGAACCGGAATCTCCGCGCGCAACGCTTCGGGCGCCTCCCGGTCCGGATCGGCGGCGGGCGCAAGGGCGGCATCCGCCGGAGGCTCGTCCGACACGGGCCGGATGCGGTCGACCGTGCAGCCGCAGGAGTCGCGGTAATGGATGATCGAGGGGATTTCGCGGACGAGCGGGAATTCCTCGCCCAGCATCATCCGGCACAACTGTTCGACGGCGCCGTATCCGATGTCGTGGAACGGATAGTCGATCGTCGTCAACGCGGGTTTCGAGTAAGCGATGAGGAACGAATCCTCGTAGGTGGCGAGGGCGACGTCCTCCGGGACGCGGATGCCCCGCTCCTTCAGCAGATCGAGCACGACGAGGCCGTCGGTCTCGTTCGTCGTCAGGATCGCGTCGACCGGTTCCGGCTGCTCGTCCACCAGCCATTCGACGGAACGCCTGAGCCGCTCGCCCACGTCGTGGATGCCTTCCAGCGCCTCCAGCGGGACAATGAGCCGCTCGTCGTAGCATCCGAGCTCGCGCAATTCGATCGCATAGCAATCCGCGCGATCGTCCAGCGTCCACGAAGGAATGTAGCCGATCCGCCGGCGACCGTGCACCTTGTGCAGGTGCCGCACCAGTTCGCGGATATAGTCGCCGCCTGGCACGATGATGGACGGGATGCCGGCTTCGGCATGCGGCTTGCCGATGGACAGCAGCCTGACCGGGGCCAGCCGGTCGCGGAAATAGGGCACATGGACTTCGTCGAACTCGCGCGCCCAGCCGATGATGATGAGCCCGTCCAGATCGAACGCGGCGAGATGGTCCGCGATCTGGTCGATCTTCCGCCGAATCGGCAGGCCGGCGTCAGGAGCGGCCCGGAGCTCGCGCATCAGATCAAGATCCGTGACGAACGGGCTGAAATAGATGAAATTGGCGCCGTGCTCTTTCGCGGCCTGCCGCGCGCCGTCGAAGATCAGCGCTTCCGATCGATAGGTCGTGTTGACGCCGAGCATCCCGATGGTCGGTCTGTATTTGTCGTGGTGAAGCTTCACAAACCTGTTCATGGGCGAACCCTCCGGGAATGGGAGCGGGTACGGCAAACATCGAAACATCGAAACATCGAAACATCGAAACATCGAAACGTCGAAACGTCGAAACGTCGAAACGTCGAAACGTCGAAACGTCGAAACGTCGGGAAGAAAACGCTTACTGTTATCTTCTAAGTATATCAAAGTTTGCATTGTCTACAATGATGGAATTTCGATGGAAAAAGGGGAATGCATGTTATTTTTGTCCGTTCGTATGATGAAAGCCGCGCGGACGGAATCGGAGAGGTGGTTGAAATTGGAAACAAAATGTATCCATGTACCGAAACAAAATGTATCAATTCGGCGTCTTTCTTGGCAGGCTTGCCGGAATGGCGCCGAGTACGGGTGAATCTGGAGGTGCTCCGATGCGAAGGCTGATGCTGACGCTGGTATCCGCGATCCTGTTGTTCGGGATATGGTTGCCGCCCGGGAAAGCGGGGGCAGAAGAGCGGAGTGTGGAGGAGAAGTACAATTTTCTGGTGCGGCACGGAATTTTCACCGGCTTCGATGACGGCAGCGCGCGCCTGAACGATCCGATGACGCGCGAGCAGTTCGCCGCCGTCCTGTTCCGGCTGTGGGAGCTTGACGCGGCCGACACGCGGCCGTCCTACGACGATGTGCTCCGCACGCGCTGGTCGTTCGACGAAATCGAGGCCGTCACCAGGGCCGGCCTGATGCGGGGGATCGGCAATCGGCGTTTCGGGCCGCTGCTGCACGTGACGATCGAGCAGCTCGCCGCCGTGCTGGTGCGCGGCTACGGCGCAAGCGGCGAGGCGGGCAGCCGGGTGACGGGAACCGTGTCGGCCTGGGCCGCGCGGGATGTCGGCATTGCGCTCAGGCGCGGATGGATCTCCGCGCAGTCCGACTACACGAAACCCGCGCGTCGCGGCCAGCTAGTGGAGGCGGCGTACGCTGTGTACCGGGACCTGCATCCGGAGAGCCGGGACAGCGAGAAGCCGCGCATCGTCTCGCACGGCATCAATCCGGACGCGAGCGTGACGCTCCGGTTCAGCGAGCCGCTCGATGAAGCCTCGGCGACCAACCGCGCGAATTACGCGTTCGATCAGGGCCTGAAGATTCTGTCCGTCACGCTTTCCAAGGACGGGCGGACGGTGACGATCGTGACGGAGCGGCAGAAGCCGAACACGGTCTACCGGCTGACGGTGAGCGGCGTGAAGGATCTCGCGGGCAACCGGATGGATGAGCGGAGCGACCTCTATTTCGTCTCGGTCGTGGATACGACGCCTCCGACGGTGACGAAGGCGGTCTCGACCAAAAACACGGTGGAGCTCACGTTCAGCGAAAAGCTCGATCCCGAATCCGCCGAACAGATCCACTACTACAGCATCGACGGCGGCATCGGGCTGCCGCTCCGCGCGGTGTACGACGATGACAAGCAGACCGTCATTCTGTTCACGCCGGACCAGACGCCGGGGCAGCGGTACACGCTGCGCATCATCGCCGTTCGCGACCGGGCGGGCAACATTATCGCCCCCGACACGACCGTCGTGTTCGGCGGAGCGGGCCTTTCGCCGGCGGAATACGCGCTCGCGGGCATCCAGGCGGTGAACATGAACACGCTCGAGCTGACGTTCACGAAATCCATGAAGGATGTCAGCCTGAACCGTTTCGCGATCAAGATCGTGACGGAGAACGGCGTCGCGTACGACATGTCCGGCGTCCAGTATTACGTCTATCGCAAGCCGGGCCATGACCAGGTGCTGACCGTGCAGTTCCGGACGAAGGGGAACGCGAATCCCGAGCTGTTCCGCGCCGGGCGCGTCTATGTCGCCGAGGTGAGCGGCCTTTCGGGCATGCAAACGTCGGGCGGCGCGAACCGGTTCACATTCGCCGGAAGCGGAAACGCGAACCTTGCGCCTTACGCCACCCATGTGACGGTGGTGAACGCGACGACGATCGTCGTCCATTTCAGCGAGCCGGTGCGCGGCATCGCGAATAACGTCTTCCGGCTGACCGATCCGTCCGGCAGCTCGGTCCCGATCGCCTCGAACGACGCGGGCGGCACCGGCGCGATCGTGACGAGCGTGACGCTGAAGCTCGGCGCGAGCGTGAAGGCGGGCAACGTCTATACGCTGTCGTTCATGCAGGGCGTCACGGACGCGCCGGGTTGGAACGGCTGGAAGACGGCAGAGAACGGAAGGGCGTACACGCTCACCTTCCACGGCGTCGAACCGGAGAACGCCGCGCCGCGCTTCGAGTCGGCGTACGCCGCCGACCGGCACACGATCGAGCTCCGGTTCACCGAGCCGGTAACCGGGGCGGAACTGAACGTCTACCGGCTGTACGACGAGACGGCCGGGAAGGAATTGCCGATCGCCAAGAGCGAGTACGGACACTATGTCGTCTCTTCCGACAAACGCGGCGTCACGATTCACCTGAACGCGGCGAAGACCGGGCCGCTCCTGCCCGACCGGATGTACAAATTGACGTACCGGGAATCAAGCGGCGCGTACATCGCCGATCTCGAGGGCAAGAAGCTCGACCCGTCGAACGGCGGCGGCGAAGTCCGCTTCCCGGGCTCGGACCGGGTGAACCCCGCGCCGTTCATCAAGACGGTCGAGGCGGAGAAGCGGGAGTTGCGGGTCATCTTCAGCGAGCCGGTGCTCGGATTCTCCGGGCAGGTCAACTTCTTCGAGCTGACGATCGGCGGCCGCGGCATCGTGCCGACCGGCGGTTCAATCGACGGGAACGTCGTCACGCTCCGCATTCCGGAAGCGGAGGCGGGCGCCGAAGGCGTCATCCGGATCTCGCCGGACGGCGTCCGGGGATTGCGCGATTATAACGGGCAGGCGCCGGAAGCGGCCGATGTCGGATTCACCGTCCGTTGACGCGGCACGAAGGATTTTGGCCCTGGCGCATCGAATGGAATTCGGGCGGCGCGCATCAGGCGACGCTCCGGGATCGGGGCGGCGATCCGGGGCGCCGCGGGAGGAGGTTGACGGAATGAACAGACAGCAAGCGGTGGATATGGCGAAGATGTATTGCCGGGAAACGGGCCGGACGCAATACGTCGTGCGGACCGGCCATGACGAATACGCGGTGTTGGACCGGGATGAGCTCGCGAAGGCGTTGGCCGACGGCCGGTGCGAGCGGGACGCGATCATGTTCAGCATTCAGGGCGAAGCGGACGAAGAACCGGCGTAAGCGTAAGACGGGATTGGCCGGCTGGCGGCGGGAAAGCCGTCGGCCGGCCTTTTTCGCGGGGGCGAGCGTCGCGAACATTAATATTTAATGACATTAAAAATTCACGCAATCAATCTTTTCCCGGTTTCCATTCCGTTCCATATTGACGGTTTCGCCCTCCGGGAGCATAATGGGGAAAATTGCCGAAATGACCGACCGAACCGGCCGATTGAAAACGCTTATGCACGGACGCGCGAATCGGAAAGGGGATGCACGGCTTGCGGATCGCGCATGTTTCCGATACAGAATACGAAATATCCGGCCTGATCGTCGAGCGGCTGCACGAGCGCGAGTATTGCGTGTTCGACCTGGAGGCGACGGGACCGGACCCGGATCGAGACCATGTGACCCAAATCGGCGCGGTGCGGCCGGACGCCGAAGGCGCACCCGGCAACCCGACCTTCCTGTCGCTTGTCCGCCCGCCGATCCCGATCCCCGAACCGATCGAGCGGCTGACCGGCATCCGGAACGAAGATGTCGCGGACGCGCCGTCTTTTCCGGAAGCGTACCGGCCGTTCCGCGCGTACGCGGGGGACCGGACGCTGGTCACCCAATGCGGATACGAGTATGACGGGCCGCTGCTCGCGCGCGAATGCGGCCGCCACGGCCTCGATCCGCCCGCGGGTCCGCTGCTGGATGTGAAGGCGCTGTTCACGTACGCGTTCCCGGAGATCGACGTGATTCCGTCGACCGATTTCCTGATCCGGTTCTTCGGCGTCGACGACCGCGATCTGCCACGACACGACGCGCTCGGGGACGCGCTTCTGATCGCCCGCATATTCGGACGGCTGCTGGCCGCTTGTCGGGAGCGGGGAATCGCGGACGTCCGGATCACGGAGCCGCTGCGCGTGAAGAAGATGCGGCTCCGGCCGCTCGCGTAGCGCGCAGACCGGCGCCAGGGAACCGCCCGGTTCGCGTCCGGAGCGCGGGCGGCTGTGCTATCATGGACCTCAAGAACGGCCATTGTCCGCGAAAGGCAGGATGCAACATGAACGACAAGGTCACGGCGGGGGGCATGCTCAAGTTTTTCGTGCCGCTCGGCCTGTCCGCCAGCCTCGTCTCGCTGTCGCACGTCATCATCAACAGCACGCTGGCGCGGGCGCCCGATCCCGAGCCGACGATCGCCGCGTACACGATCGCGATGAGCATATTCACGATCACGGAGCGGCCGGCCGTCTACCTGCGCCAGACCTGCTCCGCGCTCGCGGCCGACCGGACGGGCTTCCGCTCCGTCGCGGTCGTGATGGTATACGTGCTGCTGTTCACGCTCGGCTTCGGCTCGCTCCTCTCGTACACGCCGCTCGGACCGTGGGTGTTCGGCGCGCTGTTCAACGCCGGCGAGACGCTGCTCGGCGAAACGCTCGCAAGTTATCGGATCCTGTTCTTCGTGACGGTGTTCTCGGCGATCCGCTGCCTGTTCCACGGCATCATCATCCGCAACATGCAGACGAAATGGCTGACGATCGGCATGGTCGTGCGGATCTGCACGATGTACGGGCTGTCGCTCGCCTTCCTGCATGCCGGGTGGACGATCGACGGCCGGACGGGCGCGCTCGTCTTCCTGACCGGGATGTTCGTGGAGGCCGCCGTCAGCGCGTGGGAAGGCCGGCGAATCTACCGGCTGATGCCCGAGCGGCTCGGGGAGTCGACGATCCGGCGGGCGCGCGACGTGTTCCCGTTCTACCGGCCGCTCGTCGTCACATCGTTCCTCTCGGTCATGCTCGCGCCGTCGATCAACGTGATGCTCGGCAAGACGGCGGACATCGAACTCGCGATCGCGTCCTATTCGGTCGCGCTCGGGGTCATGAACCTGGTGAACAGCTTCTTCACCTACATGCACCAGATCGTGCTGAACTTCCACGGCCGGGATCCCGCGGCCGTAAGACGGTTCGCGCTCTTCGCCAATCCGCTGCCCGCCGCGCTGGTCGCCCTGCTCGCCTGGACGCCCGCGGGCCGGTCCGTGTTCGGCGTGATCGTCGGCGCGGAAGGCGAGCTGCTCGACGCGAGCATCGGGGCGCTGCGCGTCTTCGTGCTGTTCGCGCTCGTCTATCCGTGGGTCGACTATTGCAACGGCCTCGCCATGCTGAACAAGAAGACGCGCTTCATGATGGGATCGCAGGCCGGCAATCTGGCCGTGACGATCGCGGCGCTGATCCTGCTGACCGCGGCCGCGCCCGGATGGAACGGGAAGGTCGGCGCGCTCGCGCAGTCCTGCGGCGTCGCGGCCGAGCTTGCGGTGCTCGCGTTCCTGATCGTCAGATGGAGAAGAAGGCAGACTAACCGGGAGGACGCCAACGCTTCGGCTTGATGGTCGACATCGAGTCGGTGACTAAAAATCATCGCGGGAGGATGAAGCGACATGCGATTGGGCGGTCAAGTGTTTCCCGAACGGAAGGAACCCGAACTGTGGGCGGCGGCCCACGCGAAGATGGGGTATCGCGCGGCCGTGTTCCCGGTGCGGCACGACGCCGGCGACGACGTGATCGACGCGTACGCGCGCGCGGCGGAGAAGGCCGGCCTTGTCATCGCCGAAGTCGGCGCCTGGAGCAACCCGATCAGTCCGGACGAACGGACGCGGCGCGAAGCGATCGAATACTGCAAGAACCAGCTCGCGCTGGCCGACCGGATCGGCGCGCGCTGCTGCGTCAACATCGCCGGTTCCCGCAACGCGGAAAAATGGGACGGACCGCATCCCGACAACTTCTCGGACGAAACGTTCGCGCTGATCGTGGAGACGGTGCGCGAGATCGTCGACGCCGTGAAGCCGACGCGCACGACGTTCGCGCTCGAGACGATGCCGTGGGTGTTCCCGGATTCGGCGGATTCGTATCTGGCGCTCATCAGGGCGATCGACCGGCAGGCGGTCTCGGTCCATTTCGATCCGGTGAACATGATTTCGAGTCCGCGCGTCTACTTCCGGAACGGCGAGATGATTCGCGATTTCGTGAAAAAGCTCGGGCCGTGGATCGTGAACTGCCACGCGAAGGATATCCGGATGGACACCCGGCTGACCGTTCGCCTCGAAGAGGTGCTGCCGGGCGCCGGCGCGCTCGATTACCGGGTGTTCCTGACCGAGATCGCGAAGCTCGATCCGGACATGCCGATGATCGTCGAGCATTTGCGGACCGAAGAGGAGTACCGGCAGGCGGGCGACTTCATCCGGCGGACCGCGGCGGAGCTGGGCATCGAACTGTAGGGGAGCGGAGGCGGATCGTGGCATGAACGGCGGAAGCGGGCGGCGGGCCGTTTTTTTCGATCTGGATGACACGCTTTACGATCAGCTGGAGCCGTTCCGGGCGGCGCTCGGGGTGTTCGGAGGCGGCATCGGCGGACTGGAGGCGGACGCGCTGTACCGCCGGTTCCGCCATCACAGCGACGAGCTGTGGGAGCCGTATCGCGCGGGCCGGCTTCCGCTGGAGCGGATGCGGGTCGAGCGGATCCGGCGGGCGCTCGCGGACCTGGGATTTGAAGCGGACGAGGGCGATTGCCTGAAGTTCCAGGAAGCGTACCAGGAGGGGCAATACCGGATCCGGCTCCTTCCCGGCGCGGAGGCATGCCTTGCCGAGCTCGCGGAGGCGGGCTGCCTGCTCGGCGTCGTGACGAACGGGCCCGGCCCCCATCAGGCGCGGAAGCTCGAGGCGCTCGGCATCGGGCGGATCATTCCGCGCGAGCGCTGGTTCATCTCGGGCGAGATCGGGATGGCGAAGCCCGACCCGGCGCTGTTCGCCCACGTCAACCGGGCGACGGGGACGCGTCCGGAGTCGAGCGTGCTCGTGGGCGACTCGCCGGTCAACGACGTCGGCGGAGCGGCGGGGGCGGGCTGGCGCGCCGTCTGGTTCAACGCGCGGGCCGGCGCGTCGCCGTCCGTGCCGGAAGCGGATCTGACCGCGGACGGGTTCGCGGGACTCGCGCGGCGCATCCTGGGGCTGCTGGCGTGAGGGCGGCGGACCCGAGCGGCCGGCAACATCCTGCATTCGTCCATGTCCGGCCGGCAAACCTCCATGTCGGCGGCGCGGCGTCCATGGCATAATGGGGAACGGGCATCGCCCGACAATCGTCATACGGAGGCGGGACGAACCATGGCCATCCTTTATGATGAATCCAGCCGTCTGTTCCATTTGCGGACGGACGACACCAGCTACGCGCTGCAGATTGCGCGCGGCTATCTCGCCCACGTCTACTGGGGCGCGCGCGTGCGCGGGCTGCGGCCGGACAGGCTGCTCGAGTTCAGGGCGAGGGCATCCTTCAGCCCGACGACGATTCCGGAGGAGCCCGCGTTCTCGCTGGACACGCTGCCGCAGGAATATCCGGGTTACGGCACGTCGGATTTCCGCCACCCGGCGTACCAGGTGAAGTTCGCCGACGGTTCGACCGCATCGGAGCTCGTGTACGAGAGCCACCGGATCGTGCCCGGCAAGCCGAAGCTGCCCGGACTTCCCGCAACCTATGCCGAATCGGACGACGAGGCCGAGACGCTCGAGATCACGCTGAAGGACCCGGCCCGGGATCTCAAGGTCGTGCTGTCCTACACCGTCTTCGAAAAATGGAACGCCATCACCCGGTCCGCCCGCCTCATCAACGAGGGGAACGCGCCGATCGAAGTGCTGCGGGCGCTCAGCATGAGCGTCGACTTCGCGCACGACCGATACGATCTGCTGCAGCTTTCCGGCGCGTGGGCGCGCGAGCGCTACGTTCACCGCCGGCCGCTCGCGCCGGGGCTGCAGGCGGTCGAAAGCCGGCGCGGCGCGAGCAGTCATGCGCAGAACCCGTTCGTCGCGATGCTCGCGAAGGGAGCCGACGAGGACCACGGCGACGTCTACGGCGTCAGCCTCGTCTACAGCGGCGGCTTCACGGCCGGCGTCGAGGTCGACCAGTTCCACGCGGCGCGAATGTTCATCGGCATCAATCCGTTCGATTTCGGCTGGCGGCTTGAGCCGGGAGAGTCGTTCCAGACGCCGGAAGCGGTGCTCGTCTACTCGGCGGAGGGGCTGGGCGGCATGTCGCGCAAATACCACGACCTGTACCGCTCGCGCCTGTGCCGCGGCGTCTGGCGCGACCGGCCGCGGCCGATCCTCGTGAACAACTGGGAAGCGACGTACTTCAACTTCAACGCGGAGAAAATCGAAGCGATCGCCCGCGCGGCGCGGGAGCTCGGCATCGAGCTGTTCGTGCTCGACGACGGCTGGTTCGGCCGGCGCGACGCGGACGATTCGTCGCTCGGCGACTGGTTCGTCGACCGGCGCAAGCTGCCGAACGGCCTCGAGGATCTCGTGAAGCGCGTGAACGATCTCGGCCTCAAGTTCGGCCTCTGGTTCGAGCCGGAGATGGTGTCGCCGGACAGCGAGCTGTACCGCGCGCATCCCGACTGGTGTCTGCACGTCGAGGGACGGCGGCGCACCGAGGCGCGGCGGCAGCTCATCCTCGATCTGTCGCGTGAGGACGTGCAGGACTACATTGTCGAAGCGGTCTCCCGCGTGCTCTCGAGCGCGCCGATCGCCTATGTGAAATGGGACATGAACCGGAACATGACGGAGATCGGCTCGGCCTGCCTTCCGCCGGAGCGCCAGCGGGAGACGGCGCACCGCTACATGCTCGGCCTGTACCGCGTGCTGGAGCGGATCACGTCGGCGTTCCCGCATGTGCTGTTCGAGAGCTGCTCGGGCGGCGGGGGACGTTTTGACCCGGGGATGCTCTACTACATGCCGCAGACGTGGACGAGCGACAACACGGACGCGGTCTCGCGGCTCAAGATCCAGTACGGCACGAGCATCGTCTACCCGGTCAGCGCGATGGGCGCGCACGTGTCCGCCGTGCCGAACCACCAGGTCGGGCGGGTGACGCCGCTCGAGACGCGCGGCCACGTCGCGCTCTCCGGCAACTTCGGCTACGAGCTCGATCTGACGACGTTCACGGACGAGGAGAAGGAGATCGTCAAGGGGCAGGTCGCGCTGTACAAAGAAATCCGCCATCTCGTCCAGTTCGGCGATTTCTACCGGCTGCTCAGCCCGTTCGAGGGCAACGCTGCGGCCTGGATGTTCGTCGCGAAGGACAGGCGGGAGGCGTTCGCGGTCTATGTGCAGGTGCTGCAGGAGCCGAACGCGCCGCTCGACCGGTTCCGGCTGAAGGGGCTCGATCCCGGACTCGATTACGAGCTGGACGCGGACGGCATCGTGTACGGCGGCGACGAGCTCATGCACGCCGGGCTGCCGGTTCCGCAGTTCCACGGCGACTTCCGCAGCCGCGTGTACCGTCTGCGCGCGAGGTGACGTTCCGCCGCCTTGGCGGCAAATGTTGCCGATTCGGTGTCCGCCGCAACAATTACGGGAACACTTTCGTTAGAAAGGACGGAGGTGCTCACATGACAACCGGAATCCGAATGCGAGCCGCGCTGCTGGCAACCATGCTGGCGGCAGCGATGGCGATGGCCGCGTGCGCGGACAAGGGCGGCAATGCCGCGGACGGCGGGCAGGAAAGCGGAGACAGGGCGCGGAACGAAGCGCCGGCGCAGAACGACGGCAAGACGGAAGACGGCGGGGCGGACGATGGCGAACAGACGGCGATTCGTGAAGGACACGGCGTCTACATCGGCCAGGTCGATTCGCATTCCGTCGAGATCGAGGTGGGCGGCACGCCGGTCGTGTTCCAGCTCGGCGAAGGCGTGGCGGACGCGCTCGCGGGCTTGAAAACGAACGATCCCGTCCGATTCAAATATAAAGAGGAGCCTGTGGAAGGCGACGAGTCGCTCAAGGTGCTGACCATTACCGAGCTTGCGCGCGCGGAAGGCGCGGATGCGGGGATCGACCCGGCGCGGCTCCCGGAGAAGAAGGAACTGGAAGTCGAGCTGGAAGGAATGCCGGAGACGAGAGAAGCGACGAAAGCGGTCGGCTCCGGTTACGCGATTTACGTTTTCCCGCAATTCACCTTCGACGCCGCGGCGAACCGGATGAGCATGAACTACGATCCGGATTACTACGTCGAGATCGTGAAGCTGCCGGCCGGCCGGCAGCCGGAGGACGTCCGGGCCGAAGGCGAAGCCTGGGTGAAGGAAGGAACGGGAACGGCGGAAGAGTGGACGGGCGACCGGGTCTACCCGCAGATGCGGGACGCGTCCCTGTACCTGTCGGGACAGAAGGACGGGCTCACCCGGACGTTCGTCGTGATAACGATCGACGGCGCGGACTACGCGCTGAAATTCAACCAGCCGCAGGGTGAAGCATCGGAAGGATTTCTGCCGCTCGCCTTCGCTTCGGTGAATTCGATCGTGACCACGAATCGCTGATCAGCGACGGGAACGCCGCTTTCGCCCCGGGGCGGAGCGGCTTTTCCGCGCGAGGCTGCATATGGGGAGGAGACACATCACATGAAGACGATCAGGATCGGCATCATTGGCAGCGGCGGCATCGCGCGGGCGCACGCGGAGGCGTACAGGCAGCTCCCGTATGTCGAAATCGCGGCGGTGGCGGATATCGTGCCGGGACGGGCGAAGCAGTTTGTCGAGGACAACGGTCTGGCGGGCGCGGCGGCGTTCGATTCCCACGAGGAGCTGCTCAAGCTGCCGCTCGACGGGGTCAGCATCTGCACGCCGAACGTCGCCCACTATCGGACGACAATCGACTCGCTGCGCGCCGGCAAGCACGTGCTGCTCGAGAAGCCGATGTCGGTGACGCTCGCGGAAGCGGTGGACATGGTGGAGGCGCAGAAGGCGGCGGGCACGATCCTGTCCATCGGGTTCCAGCCGCGCTATGACCCGAACATGAAGCTGCTCCGCGATATCGTCCGGTCCGGCCGGCTCGGCGACATCTACTACGTCGAGGTGGGCGGAGGACGGCGGCGCGGGATGCCGGGCGGCACGTTCATCCGCAAGGAGCTGGCGGGCGCCGGCGCGCTGGCCGACATCGGCTGCTACTCGCTGGACATGGCGCTGAACGCGCTCGGCCATCCGCGGCCGGTGACGGTGTCGGCTTACGCCTCGAAACTGTTCGGCACGAATCCGAAGTACCATCCCGAGGCGGACAAGTTCGAGGTCGAGGATTTCGGCGTCGCAATGATCCGGTTCGAGAACGATCTGGTGCTGCAGTTCAAAATTTCGTGGGCGATGCACATGGACACGCTCGGCCCGACGCTCTTCCTCGGCACGGAAGCGGGGCTGAAGGTGACGCCCTACGGCACGGGGCCCTGGGCGGGAGCCTGGGACGGCCGGGTCGGGTCGATGACGCTCTTCCACGACGAGTTCGGCCAGCATACGCAGACGGAAATTCCGATCATCCAGCATCAACTGAACCTGTTCCACGAGAAGGTGCGCGATTTCGCCGAGGCGGTGCGGGACGGGAAGCCGGCGCCGATTCCGGGCGAGCAGATCCTGATCCAGCAGGCGATCATCGACGGGGTGCTGCGCTCCGCCGAGGCGAAGCGGGAAGTGGAGATCAGGTTGCCGCGGTAGACGGGGCGCTGTCCCGCGGCAAAGAGGTGAGCCCGCAGGCTCAGGAAACGTCCGGATTTTCCGATCCGGACGTTTTTTTGCTCTTCAGTGCTGTATGATCCCGGAAGCAGTCCCATATTGAACGCTTAATGGCAAATGGTATCATTGTTCCTAGGACGTTCAGGCCAGAAAAGGGGGTCCCCATGATCCGGAACTTGCGTTGGATGCAGTACAACACTTTGCGCAACCAGATGTTGGTCGGTTTCTTGCTGGTCATGATTTTCGTCTTGAGCGTAGTGGCGCTGGTGACGTTCCATTCGGTGTCGGTACTGCTCAAAAACAACGCCAAGGTTAATATTCAGGACACGGCCACGCAGGCGAGCGGGCGGCTGGAAAGCATGCTGAAGCAAATCGACATGCTGTCGACGCAGGTGGCGACCGACGGCTATGTGCAGCAACTGCTGCTCAAGGAACACGAAGGCGACGTGACGTCCTTTGCCGAACGGCAGAAACTGTCGCCGATCATCCACAGGATGCGGCTATATGCCAACGGGATCAAGTCCGTCGAACTGTACAGCTATGGAGGACGAAAGCTGTTTCCCCTGGACGGCAACTCGCTGCAGGAGCGGATTGACGCGGATTCGATCATGCAAGCCACGGAAAGAAGGGGCAGCCTGGTCTGGTTCGGCGTGGACCCGAATGATCGCGACGCGATTCTGGCGATCCGGCTCGTCAAACTCATTGACAGCAATTTTGCGCCGGGCGGATTTCTGCTTGTTCGCATGAATCGCGATTTGTTCGAACTGAGGGATTTGCAGCACAATGCGGAAGGCGAATACGAACTCATGGTCGTGGATGCGGAACGGCGGCGGATCATGTCCAGCCTGGCGATTCCGCAAGAGGAAGCCGCGGCTTTGATCGGCAACGATTCAAACGGCACGATTCGGATGGACGGCCAGGAGTGGATGGTGGTCAAGCAAACGTCCGGCATAACCGGCTGGACGCTGTACATCTTGACCCCCGTCAGCCGCATCACGGAAGGCATTTCGGTTCTCCGCACGGCGATCGTCATTCCGGCGCTGCTCGGGTCCGCGCTTTATTTGCTCTTGTCCCTGTTCCTGTCGACGGTGATCACCAAGCCGATCATGCAATTGAGACGAACGATGCGGGTGACGCGGCTCGGAACGTTGAAAAGGGTGGAGAACGTGTCCACCACGATCGAGATCAAGGAACTGTACCGGACTTACAACGAGATGGTGGAAGACATCAACAATCTGATCCGGCTCGTCTACGAAAAGGAAATCCTGCAGAGCCGCGCAGAGTTGAAAGCGCTTCAGGCCCAGGTGAATCCGCATTTTCTGTTCAACACGATGGAAACGTTGTACCGTTCGCTGAATCAGCGCGGGGAGAGCGAACTGGCGGAGTTTGTCATTACGCTGTCCGAATTTTTCCGATACACGATTACGAGAAACAACCGCGATGAATGGGTCACGCTGGAACAGGAATTTTCCCATATCGAGAAGTATTTGCAAATCATGCGCAAACGGCTCGGCGAGCGATTGGCCTGGGAGATCGATTTGCCGCAGCCGCTGGCCCACGTTTCGATTCCCAAGCTGCTTGTGCAGCCGATTGTGGAAAACGCGATCGTCCATGGCATAGAGGAAAAAATCGGCGGGGGAAAGGTGACGATTTCGGCTTGCCGCAAGACGCAAAGCGACGACATCGTGATCGAGGTTTGCGACGACGGCGTCGGAATGAATGAAAAAACGCTCGAGGCGTTGTCCGATTCCATGTATACCGGGGATGTGTCATCCGCGAAAGGGACCGGTTTCGGCATCGCCAATGTGGAGCGGCGGCTGAGACTGTCCTATCGTTATATGCCCGGCAAAAACTGTGTGGAGATCGAGAGCCGCGATGGCGAAGGAACACGGGTGCGGATTACGATACCGCAAGCACGGAGGGAGACATCATGAAGGAAGCCACCGTATTGATCGTGGAAGACGAACCGATGACGCGGGAAGGTCTGCGGAAGGCGCTGGAGTCCTGGGGAGCGGGCAGATACCGGTTCGAAGTGTTGGACAACGGCTTCGAAGCGCTGGAATCGATCCGGAACAACGCCGATATCGAGCTGCTCATCACGGACATCCGCATGCCGGGGATGAGCGGGCTCGATCTGGTGCAGGCCTTGCGGGAGAAGAAGGGGAACTGGATGCCGCCGGTCATCCTCATTTCCGGATACGCGGAGTTTGAATATGCCCATCGGGCCATTCATCTCGGGGTGGTGGACTATTTGCTGAAACCGGTCAGCGACCGGAAGCTTGTCGAAGCGGTGGAACGGGCGCTGGCCGACTATGAGAACCGGATTCGCGTCGGTCTCATGGAAAAACTGGTCGATCCGGTTCTGATTGACGCCAGCAGACAGCTTGGCGACGCGGGCGATGCCGTCGCCGAAGCGGTGCGCCTGATTGACGAGCATTTGGCGGAACCGCTGCGATTGAAGGACATTGCCGATCAGGTCCATCTGAACCCGAGTTATTTCAGCGTGCTGTTCAAGGAAAAAACGGGGATCACGTTCAGCGACTACGTAACCCGGAGACGCATGCAGCGGGCCAAGGAGCTGCTGGTGAAAACGAACCTGCCGATCCGGGATATTGCCCAGAAGGTGGGCTACATCCACGTGAAATATTTCAACAAAATGTTCAGGGAATATGAACATTGCAGTCCCGGCGTGTACCGAAAACGAAACCAGGCCTGATCCCGACCCAATAAAATTTGGAAGTTTCCCTAATGACAGCGCCTTATTTCGGCCGGTTTCGCCGGCTACAATCGACTTTGAAGGTAAGCGCATTCAACATTCGACTGCCTTCAAATTCAGATGTCAGGGGGAAAAGACATGAGGAGAAGAATGGCGTTCATGCTCTTGCTCGCTTCGCTGGCATGGGTGCTGGCAGCCTGCGGCGGCTCCGGCAAAAACGGCGGAAGCGGCTCGGAAAATGCCGGCGGCGGCAACGCCGGTTCCGAAACGTCAGGCCAAGGGACAGGCTCGGGAGAAATTACGCTGAGTCTCATGCATCTGTGGCCGGAAGGCAGCAACTCCGCGCAATACAAGATCGTCTCCTCGATCGTGGAGCAATTCCAGAAGGAGAACGAGAACATCAAAATCTCGGTCGAGGTGCTGGACAACGAGCAGTACAAGGACAAGCTGAAGGTGCTTTCGGCTTCCAACAGTCTGCCCGATGTCGGTTTCACATGGGCGGCCGGGTTCATGGAACCGTATGTGAAAGGGAAGGAATTCGCTCCGCTCAACGATTTGCTCGAGGGCGATCTGAAGGGGATGTTTGTCGCGGGCACGACGGAAGGCTATACGTTCGACGGGACGACCTATGCGCTGCCGGTCGAGCTGAACATTGTGCCGATTTTCTACAACAAGGCCATCTTTGCCAAGTACGGGCTGGAAGTGCCGAAAACGTATGAAGACCTGAAACAGATCATCCGGACGCTGAACGACAACGGCGTCAATCCGGTCGCGCTGGGCGCGAAGGATGCCTGGACCGCGTCGTTCTGGTACATGTACTTTGCCGATCGGCTCGGCGGAGACACGCTGATGGATGAAGCGGTGGCCAACGAAGATTTCACGGCTCCGGCATTGCGCGAGGCGGCCGTCTACGCCCAGGAGCTTGTTGACATGAACGCGTTCCTCAAAGGCTTTGTCGGGCTGTCGAACGAGGAAGCCAAGGCCGAGTTCATGAATGAAAACGCGGCCATGTACATGATGGGCGCGTGGGAAGTTCCCAACTACACGACGAACCCGGATGTGCCGCAGGAGTTCAAGGACAAGATCGGATTCTTCAAATTCCCGGTGATGGAAGACGGCCGCGGCAATGTGAACAACTGGGTCGGCGGTCCGGGCGTCGGTCTGTTCGTCTCCGAAAGCTCGAAGCACAAGGAAGAAGCGAAGAAGTTCGTCAGCTACTTTGTCAAGAAATGGGGCGAAATTTCCGTTTCGGAAGCAGGCGTCATTCCGGCGACGAAGGTGGATACGAACGCGGTCAGCCTCCCGCAAATGTACATTGATCTTCTGAACGAGCTCAACAACGCAAACAAAGTGACCCTCTATCTCGATGTGCAGATGAAACCCGTCGCTTCGGAGGAGCATCACAATCTGATCCAGGCGCTGTTCTCCAAGAACATCACGCCGGATCAATTCATCGCCCAGCAGGATGCGGTTCTGAAGGAAGGCAAGTAAGATCGGGTACAGAAGAACAGGGACGCGTGCCCGAAGCGTTCGGCTGATGCACGGGAGGCGCGTCCCTTCCTTGTTTGATCCGAGAAAGGGGAACAACCCGCGTGAACAAAGTCATGTCGAACAAGGCAGTCATCGCCCTGTATGTGCTGCCTTCGGTCCTGCTCATCCTGTCGATCGTTTACGTGCCGATTCTGTTTACCGGCTATTACGGCTTCTTTGATTGGAACGGCGGTAGCGACATGCATTTCACCGGTCTGGACAATTACCGGAAATTGCTCCGGGACCGGCTGTTCTGGGACAGCGCGTGGCATTCGCTGTGGTTCGCGCTCATGTCGACCCTCAGTCTGATCGTCTATCTGCTGGTGGCCCTGCTGCTGAGCGGCAATCTGCGCGGCTCCAACCTGCTGCGCAAAATCTATCTCGTGCCGATGCTGCTGTCCTCGGTTGCCATCGCGCAGCTCTGGCTCAAGGTTTATCATCCGTCATCCGGCATTCTGAACACGTTCCTTGAGTCCATCGGGGTGAAGAACACGCCCGACTGGCTGGCCGACCCCGACATCGTGCTGTGGGCGGTCTTCATACCGATCCTGTGGCAATACGCGGGATTTTACATTTTGATTTACTATGCCGCGCTGAAAAACATACCGGAATCGATCATTGAAGCGGCGCGGATCGATGGAGCAAGCCCGCTGGACATCGCGTTCCGGATCAAGGTTCCGTTGATCGGCGAAGTGGTCAAAGTGACGGTCGTGCTCGCGGTTGTCGGTTCGCTGAAATATTTTGACCTGATCTATATCATGACCGGAGGCGGACCGAACCGGGCGAGCGAAGTGATGGCCTCCTATATGTATTCCAGGGCGTTCAAGTCGTTCGATTTCGGATACGGCAGTTCCATCGGTTTCAGTCTGCTGCTGATCTGCCTTGTCGCAACCTGGCTGATTCGGGCGCTGACCGCTTCCCGGGACAAGATTGAATACGGCGGTTAAGGAGGACGTTCGACCGGATGAGCAAGAACCGATTAAATATGGCGGCAACTTCCGCGGCGTTCGTCAACCGAACTTCCTCCCGGTTGGGGATCAAGGTCGGAAGAGGGGTCCTGTACATCGTGCTGATTGCCGTTGCCATCGTGCAAGTGCTGCCCCTCGTATGGCTGCTGCTCTTTTCATTGAAGAACAATCAGGAAATCTTCAACTTGCCGCCGCTGGCTTTGCCCGAGCGATTCCGCTGGGAGAATTACGCCAACGTCTGGTCGCGCGGCAAAATCGATGTGTATTTCTTCAACAGCGTCATGGTGACGGCGCTTTCGGTGCTGCTTACGGTGCTGCTGGCAAGCTTCGTCACCTTCGCGCTGACCCGGATGAACTGGAAATGGCGGGCGCCGGTACTCGGATTGTTCATGGTCGGTTACATGATTCCGATCCATTCCTCGCTGATTCCGTTGTTTGTGCTGTTCCGCAATATCCGGTTGATCGACAATCCGCTCAGCCTGATTCTTTCCTACACGGCTTTCAACCTTCCGATTACCATCATGATCATGCTCGGTTTCTACTACGCGCTCCCCAGGGAAATCGAGGAAGCGGCCGTGATGGACGGCTGTTCGGTTCATCGCCTGTTCTTTCAGATCATATTGCCGATGACGGCGTCGGTCATGGTGACGGCCGCGATCATCAACATGATCTACAACTGGAACGAGTTCGTGTTTGTCAATACGTTCATCAGTTCCGATACCCGCAAGACGCTCACCGTCGGCGTGCAAAATTTCGTCGGGCAATATTCGACGGACTGGGGCGCCATCGGCGCGACGCTGATGATCAGCATCATTCCCGTGCTGCTCGCGTATTTCATCATGAGCAACCGGATCGTCGAAGGCATCGCCGCCGGATCGGTGAAAGGTTGACCGCAGGCTCCTCTCCGAACCCGCGCCGCCATGTCGAAAATGGCGGCCGCGGGCGTTTTTTTGACGCCCGTGATCCATCGGGTCGGAATTTGTGTCGGAACGTTGTTCTGAAAATTGCGACAATGCGTCGATTCGTGCGCTCGCCCGGGAAATAAAAGGCGGGAAATAAATAGGCGGGGAATAAAACGGCGGGAAATGATGCGGCGGGAATTCTTGCGGCCGCCAGATCAATGGCGGAGCAACGCGCGGACGAGCCGAAATGCCCGATCCGCCCGATGGACAAACCCGCACCGGATGCGCTAACCTTGTACTTGCGCAAGTATATCGCCGCTCCGCGACCCAAGGGCGGACGGCAACGGAAGGGCTGAACCGCACGTGAAATTCAGACCCTGCATCGACCTGCATCAGGGGAAAGTCAAGCAGATCGTCGGCTCGACGCTCAGCGACAACGGCCGGGGGCTGGTCGAGAACTTCGTCTCGAGCGAGAGCCCGGCGTATTACGCGGAACTGTTCCGCAAGGACGGCCTGACGGGCGGGCATGTGATCATGCTCGGCCCCGGCAACGAGGAAGCCGCGAAGGAAGCGCTGGCCGCCTGGCCCGGCGGGCTCCAGATCGGCGGCGGCATCACGGCGGACAACGCGGCCGAGTGGCTGGAGCGCGGCGCGTCGCACGTCATCGTCACGTCGTACCTGTTCCAGAACGGGCGGCTGCGCGAAGACCATCTCGAACGGATCGTCGGCGAAGTCGGCCGCGACCGGCTCGTCATCGACCTGAGCTGCAAGCGCAAGGACGGCCGCTGGTACGTCGTCACCGACCGTTGGACCGTGTTCAGCGATTTCGAGCTGAACGAGGCGAACATCCGCGGCCTCGAACAGCATTGCGCGGAGTTCCTCGTCCACGCGGTGGACGTGGAAGGGAAGCGCGCCGGCATCCTGACGGATCTGGTGGAACAGCTTGCCGCCTGGACGACGATCCCGACGACATATGCCGGCGGGGCGCGCTCGCTCGAGGATCTGGCGCTGTTCCGGAATCTGTCGCAAGGCCGGCTCGACATCACCGTCGGCAGCGCGCTCGACCTGTTCGGCGGCGATCTGAAGTACCGCGACGTCGTGGCTTTCTGCCGCGGCGATCACGAACAAGCGAACGACAGGAGATGACGACATGAAGCTGAAGCAAGGCCAGAAACTGTTGTTCATCGGGGATTCGATCACGGACTGCGACCGCAGCCGGCCGGACGGCGAGGGGCTGTTCGACGCGACCGGGCGCGGCTACGTCACGATCGTCAACGCGCTGCTCACGTCCACCTATCCGGAACTCGGCATCCGCGTCGTCAACAAGGGGATCAGCGGCAACACGGTGCGCGACCTGAAGGCGCGATGGGAGACGGACGTGATCGACCAGAAGCCCGACTGGCTCTCGATCATGATCGGGATCAACGACGTGTGGCGGCAGTACGACGTGCCGTTCATCAAGGACTGGCACGTCTACATCGACGAATACGAGGAGACGCTGCGCGAGCTGGTGCGGCGGACGAAGCCGCTCGTGGAGGGGCTCGTCCTGATGACGCCGTTCTACATCGAGCCGAACGAGGCGGACGCGATGCGCGCGGCGATGGATCGCTACGGCGCCGTCGTGAAGCGGATCGCCGAAGAGGAAGGAACGCTGTTCGTCGACACGCAGGCGGCGTTCAACCGGGTGCTCGGGACGCTGTACGCCGGCGCGCTGGCCTGGGACCGCGTCCATCCGACGCAGGCCGGCCACATGATCCTCGCGCGGGCGTTCCTGAACGCCGTCGGTTTCGACTGGACCAAAATGGCGCTGTAACCCGAAACGGCGAGCGATTCGGACAAACGGGAGCGCAGGCCGAATCGGAGATCAGTCCTGAAAGGAGGCGAAGGTTCCATGCCGTTCAAGGTGGCGTTCATCGGCGCGGGCAGCATCGGCTTCACGCGCAGCCTGCTGCGCGATCTGCTGTCGGTGCCCGAGTTCCGGGACATCCGCGTTGCGTTTACGGACATCAACGAGCGCAACCTCGAGATGGTGCGCATGCTCTGTCAGCGTGATATCGACGAGAACGGGCTGAACATCAGGATCGAGGCGACGACCGACCGGCGGGAAGCGCTGAAGGACGCGAAATATGTGCTGAACACGATTCGCGTCGGCGGGCTCGAGGCGTTCCGGACCGACATCGACATCCCGCTCCGCTACGGCGTCGACCAGTGCGTCGGCGACACGCTTTGCGCGGGCGGCATCATGTACGGCCAGCGGGGCATCCCCGTCATGCTCGACATCTGCCGGGACATCCGCGAGGTGGCGGCGAAGGACGCGCTGCTGCTCAACTACGCGAATCCGATGGCGATGCTGACGTGGGCGTGCAACAAGTACGGCGGCGTCCGCACGATCGGCCTCTGCCACGGCGTGCAGCACGGGCACAAGCAGATCGCGGACGTCTTCGGGCTGAAAAAGGAAGAGGTCGACATCGTCTGCGCCGGCATCAACCACCAGACATGGTATATCCGGATCCGGCACAAGGGAAAGGACCTTACGGGCGAGCTGCTGGAGGCGTTCGAGCGCCATCCGGTCTACAGCCGGACGGAGAAGGTGCGGATCGACATGCTGCGCCGGTTCGGCTACTACAGCACGGAATCGAACGGGCATCTGAGCGAATACGTGCCGTGGTACCGGAAGCGTCCGGAGGAGATCATGGACTGGATCGATCTCGGGAGCTGGATCAACGGCGAGACGGGCGGATACCTGCGCGTCTGCACGGAGGGCCGGAACTGGTTCGAGACCGATTTTCCGAACTGGATGAAGGAGCCGCCGCTCCGGTTCCGTCCGGAGGACCGGGGTTACGAGCACGGCTCGTTCATCATCGAGAGCCTGGAGACGGGGCGCGTGTACCGGGGGCACTTCAACGTCGTGAACAACGGCGTCATCTCCAATCTGCCGCCTGACGCGATCGTGGAAGTGCCGGGCTATGTGGATGCGAACGGCATCAACATTCCGCATGTCGGGGAACTGCCGCTCGGCCCCGCCGCGGTCTGCAACGCCAGCATCAGCGTGCAGCGGCTCGCCGTCGAGGCGGCGGTGCGCGGCGACGATTTCCTGCTGCGCCAGGCGTTCATGATGGACCCGCTCGTCGGCGCGGTATGCAGTCCGAAGGAGATCTGGCAGATGGTCGACGAAATGCTCGTCGCGCAGGAGGAGTGGCTGCCGCAGTATCGCGAGGCGATCGAGGCGGCGAAGGCGCGGCTCGAGGCCGGGCGCGCGGCGGGCACGCTCATCCCGACGCGCGACTACCAGGGCGCGGCGCGGCTCAAGGTGAAGACGGTCGAGGAAATGGCACGCGACCGCGAAGCGGCGAAGAGGAACGCGGCCGAGGCGGACAAGGGGCAGGACCGGGAACGGACGCAGGCGTAAGCCGGCCGGCCGGAGCCGAAGGGAGACGGACGGAACATCCGCGGAATCGATCGGGGCCATGAGGCTGACAGGGCATCGGCTGTCCGTCAGCCGCCGGCCGCGCCGCGCAGCCGGTACCCGGTCGGCGTGCAGCCGAACCGCTGCCGGAACACCGCGTTGAAATAGCCCAGATTGCGGAAGCCGACCTCGAACGCGATGTCCATGATCTTCTTGTCCGTGGAGCGGAGCAGGATGGCGGCCTGCCGGACGCGGTACAGATTGATGTACTCGACCGGAGTCGCCGCCGTGATCCGCTTGAAGAAGCGGCAGAAGTAAGCTTCGCTCATCGACACGGCCGATGCGAGCTCGGCGAGCCGGATCGGCTCGGCGTAATGGCGCTCGATATATTCGAGCGCCTCTTTGATGCGCGCCGTCCGCTGCGCGGCTCCGGCGCGCCGCGTCTGCTCCGTGCGGAAGGCCGTCCGGAGCAGCAACGACGCGCACGTCTGCAGCATGCCGCGGACGGCGAGCTCGTATCCGAAAGGCCGCGTCCGATCAATCTCGAACAGTTGCTTCAACATATCCAGCAGGGCGGCGCTGTCCCCGTTCTTCCGGTCGAGGAGGACGGGGACTTCGTATTGCCGCTCGAGCAGCGGACGAATGTAGCGCTGGTGCAGCTCGTCGGGGGCGCTGCCCGAGAGCAGGTCCGCGTGGAACACGACGGCGGAGAACTCGACGTCATCGGCGCCGGCCACCGAGCCGGAATGCAGTTCGCCGCTGCCGACGAAGACCGCCTCGCCGGACGACAGTTCGTAATCCTCGGCGCCCACGCGCAGGACGGCGCGGCCCTTCGTCACCATGAAAAATTCCATCTCGTCGTGCCAATGCAGATCGAGCAGCGGTTGATCCGGCGGACAACGGAAATGATACATCCGGACCGGAAAATCGGGACTGCCGTGCCGGCGGGCCTCCTTGAGCAGCGCGCGGTCCATCGGGCGTGCGGCCTCCTTCGCAAGGTTCGGGTCGGAAATGGTCAAAATCCTGTTAAATTTGGACAATAAACCGGGATGAAGGCGTTCTCACAAGACAATATCATTATACACAGAGTGAAGGAGGGAGCGCAAAAATGAAATTTACCGACGGCTATTGGATGATGCGAAAGGGCGTCGAGATCCAGTATCCGACCGAAGTGCGCGACGCGGCGGTGCGGGACGGCGTCGTTTCCGTCTACAATGCGACCCGGTTCGTGAGAACCAAGGGCGACACGCTGAACGCCGCGCTGCTCACGTGCGAGATCAGCTCGCCGCTGCCGGACGTCATCCGTGTCAAGTGGTACCACCACGCGGGGCTTCGGGACAGGGGACCGCATTTTGTCCTGAACGCCGACCCGAACCACCGGGCGGAGATCGAGCTTCAACCGGATCACGTGACGGTCCGCAGCGGCCGACTGACGGCGCGCGTCAGGCGGCCGGCCTGGGGACTCGAGTTTTTCTTCGACGACCGCCCCATCACCGGCACGGGCGCGAAGGGCGCGGGCTACATCCGCGACAACGGCAAGCCTTATTTTCGCGAGATGCTCGACCTCGGCGTCGGCGAATACGTCTACGGGCTCGGCGAGCGGTTTACGCCGTTCCTCAAGAACGGTCAGGTCGTCGACATCTGGAACGAGGACGGCGGCACGGCAAGCGAGCAGGCGTACAAGAACGTGCCGTTCTATCTGTCGAGCGGCGGCTACGGCGTGTTCGTGAACCATCCGGAGCGCGTCTCCTTCGAGATCGCGTCCGAGATCGTTTCGAAGGTCGGATTCAGCGTCGAGGGCGAATCGCTCGAATACTTCGTCGTGGGCGGCGAGACGCTCAAGGATGTGCTCGACAACTACACGAAGCTGACGGGCAGACCCGCGCTGCCGCCCGCCTGGTCGTTCGGGCTGTGGCTGACGACGTCGTTCACGACGGACTACGACGAGGCGACCGTAGGCAGCTTCATCGACGGCATGGCCGAACGGAACATTCCGCTGCACGTCTTCCACTTCGACTGCTTCTGGATGAAGGAATACCAATGGTGCGATTTCGAATGGGATCCCGCCGTGTTCCCCGATCCGGAAGGGATGCTCGGGCGGCTCAAGGCGCGCGGCCTCCGCATCTGCGTCTGGATCAACCCGTACATCGCGCAGAAGTCGCCGCTTTTCCGGGAAGGGATGGAGAACGGCTATCTCGTGAAGCGGCCGAACGGCGATGTCTGGCAATGGGACATGTGGCAGGCGGGCATGGGGCTCGTCGACTTCACGAACCCGGACGCGGTGCGCTGGTACCAGGGCAAGCTGCGGCGGCTCCTCGAGATGGGCGTCGACTGCTTCAAGACGGATTTCGGCGAGCGGATTCCGACCGACGTTGTCTGGTTCGACGGCTCCGACCCGCAGAAGATGCACAACTATTACACGCACCTCTACAACAAGGCGGTGTTCGAGCTGCTCGAGGAATACCGCGGCAAGGGCGAGGCGATGCTGTTCGCCCGCTCGGCGACGGCCGGCGGCCAGATGTACCCGGTCCACTGGGGCGGCGACTGCTCGGCGACGTACGATTCGATGGCCGAGACGCTGCGCGGCGGCCTGTCGCTCGGCCTCTCGGGCTTCGGCTTCTGGAGCCACGACATCAGCGGCTTCGAGCGGACGGCGCCGGCCGACATCTACAAGCGCTGGGTCGCCTTCGGGCTGCTCTCCTCGCACAGCCGGCTGCACGGCAACGAATCGTACCGCGTCCCGTGGCTGTTCGATGAGGAATCGGTCGACGTGCTCCGCTATTTCACCGAGCTCAAGTGCTCGCTCATGCCGCATCTCTTCGCGTACGCGGTCGAAGCGAAGGAGCGGGGCCTCCCGATGATGCGCGCGATGGTGCTCGAGTTCCCGGACGATCCGACCTGCCTGTACCTCGACCGGCAATACATGTTCGGCGAGCGGCTGCTCGTCGCGCCGATCTTCAATGACCGGGGGGAGGCGTTGTACTATGTGCCGGAAGGGCGCTGGACGAACCTGCTGACCGGCGAGACCGTCACCGGCGGAAAATGGCATCGCGAAACGCACGGCTACCAGTCGCTGCCGCTGCTCGTGCGCCCGAACTCGCTGATCGCGATCGGCGCGAACAACCAGCGGCCGGATTACGACTATGCGGACAACGTGACGTTCCACCTGTTCGAGCCGGAGGACGGAAGGACGGCCAGGGCGGTCGTCCACGACCTGCAGGGCAATCCGACGCTCGCCGTTACCGCAGCCCGAAGCGGGAACGTGATCGAGATCGCGGCGGAAGGCGCCGTGAAGCCATGGCATGTCGTGCTTCGCGGTATCCGGGACGCGGCGTCGGTGGAGGGCGCCTCGGCGGAACAGACACCGCTGGGACTCAGGCTGACCCCTTCAGCCGGCGCATCCCGGTTGATCGTCCGCATATCTGAGACCTGATCGCGCGAAGGGTATAGTGTATAGCCCGTAATCCAGACCCGTGTAAACATGATTGACATGTTTATGCGGGTCTTATCAATAATGACAATTTTTTGAATGGCAATTGCGGGGGTGAACTGGTAAGATTTTATTGTCGAATCGGCACGAAATGCGCGGGATTGTTCCGGTTTGTCCGTGCCATACCAATGATAAAGCGAGTGATTGCATGTTCAGGAAACGCTTTTGGCTGCGTCCGATCATCGCGCTGCTCATCGTCTCGCTGCTGCCGGTCGCGAATCTGGCCGGATTCGCGCTCCAGCCGGCAGGGGCGCAGGGGATGGAACCGATCGTGTTGTTGGAAGATGAATCCGAAGTCGACGGAGACGAGGTTACACTGGTGTTTGCCATGACCGATCCGTCTTATGTTCCCGAGGTCGATGTGCTGATGTATATGGAAGACATCATGCCGGTTTCGACCGACCGATACGATTTCAAGTATGACGACGACGATGAAGTTTACGTATTCGAGGCCTGGGGTCTTGAATCCGGCCAACATACGCTTTATCTGAATCTGATCAAGGACGGCATAGCTGAACTGACGCTTCCTTTTTTTTCACCATCCCCGACAAGCAGCCGCTCACCGTTTATCTTTTCGGACCGACGGATCCGATCGATCTCAAGTTCTATAATGAAAGCAAGGAAGAACCGGTCGAGTCGGGGCCTTTCGTTACGCCGGGCGACGGTTACTGGGCGTATACGATCTTTGCCCATCCGAACGAGCAATTCTCCCTGTCCGCCGACGGCTACCTGATGTCCAACGATGGGGACTTTCTGGAAGGCTCGGAACAGTGGGAGTACGTTGTCCATGCGGTCGAAACGGAATACGCGGTCAATTTGCGGGAATACGATTTCCATTTCGAGCCGTACACGGGGCAATTCAGCGGTTACCTCAGGTTCAGGGGCGTCGGCGAAACGGGGAATTACGCGGTGACCGTCATCACCGATGTCGGCGTTTACGAAGCGTGCGACGGAATTTATGACGACATCGAGATGGGAGACGAATTCTCGTGCACCTTGCAGCCGAACGAAACGCCGTTGCAGGTGCGCCTCGACTATCAGACGGCGACCGGGTACGCCCCGACCAACGCCGCGATGAATCTGGGACATGTCAGCCTGCCCGTGGTTGACAAGCTCCAGGACACCGATGGCAAGCTCGGATCGGCCGCGCCGTTCATCACGTTCTTCGGTTCGCAAAGTTCGGACATCGCGCTGTACAAGTTCGTTCCTCCCGTTCATTCTGAAGAAAACGAACCCGAGGGCATCAAATACATACCCGCGGAAGGGGGACCGGTCCACAGCGCTCAATTGGAGAAATTCGAAGCGTTTCTCGGCGACCGGATCACCATCCGGATGGTCGACCGGAACGGGCACGAATTCTTCGACGCGCTTGACGTTCCGATCGAGGACAGCATGATATCGGGGCAGAATGGCTTCATTAATTACTCCTCTTACGGATGCAACAATTCGATGACGCTGTCCTATTCTTACCACTACAAATGTTATTACGCGTATCCGCACGAGTACGACCTGGAGTACGACGACGCCGAATATGCGGACGGGGAGATCGCCTGGACGTTGCCGGACACCGCGCCATACATCATCGTGGCGTATGACCTGTACTTCGCCTACTTCGACGGTTCGGCCCCTGCGGGGTTCGTTCGCGTCAATATCGATCCGGATTCGGACACGTTCTCGTATCCGGTGACGAACATCCCGTTCGGAGCGGACCGGGTGGCGGTTGTGCCTCTGCTCGTCTATGTCGAAGATGAAGGCTATCCGTACGCCGATGTCTATTATGCGGAACCTTTCTATATCACGCTGCCCGATGTTCCGATTCCGCAGCAGCCCGTCCTTGATCCGCCGAAGGTGAACGGCGAGTACGCGAATCAGTACGAGTACGATCCGTCCGGCTACACGTATTGGGCCGTCGTGGACAAGGACGCGGTATCCGCGACGATCACCGTCAGCTCGCCGAACGGCGAAATCCGGATCAACAACGAGGTGCCGTTGGGATCCGGAGGCGAGTACACGGTCGAATTGGACGGACACTTGAAGCAATTGATGATCGCCGTCTATTCGCCCGAAGATCCGGAAGTGTTTGCGGTATATATGCTGACCCTGTACAAGGGCGCGGATCCGGTCATCGATCTGGTTGCCCACAACGTGGTTGGCAATTCGGTCTATCTGTACTGGACGGAAAAAGTTCTGCCCGGCCAACCGTATCAGGTGGAAATCGAACTGTACAAGATCGTGGACAACGAACCGGTCCCGGTCGAATCCTATGGAATCGAGCAATATTCCGGTATCGCGGGTCTGAGCCTGCTGGATCCGGCAACCACCTACAAGGTCATCGTGCGCATGGTCCACAACGGACAAGAACTCGCCAAGGACGAGATGACGTTCGAGATGCCGGGACCGAAACCGATGCACTTCTATGTGTTCGGTCCGGACGAGGTGCTCGGCAATTTGCAGATTACCGGCTCTCCGCCACAAGAATCGCAAAATGTCGAGACGGCCGAATGGACGTACGAAGAGGGCAACGGGTATGTGCGGTACACGATTCAGTCCAAGCCGGGGTACTGTTATGCCCTGAGCCACGACACTTACCGGTTCAATACGCCGCACCCGTTTGCCTATTGCACCGACCAAGGCACGCACTATATCGTTCACGCGACCGAATCGGCTTACGACGCCTATCTGAATGCAATTGGCATTTATTCCTGGATCGAAGGCAATCTGCAAGGGCATATCACCTTCACCAGAATCGGAAACTATGAGAATTACGAACTGGTGATCGTGGACAAGAACGGCGGCCAGCACGCTTGTACGGCCCAGGGCAATTTCGCTTTGAACAGCCTGATGTTCCAATGCCTCGACTATTCGGAGACGAATTCGAAATATTTGCGGATCAACGCTTTGATCGGTCAGGGAATTTCCGTTCCGACCAACGCCGCGGTGCGCCTCGACGCGTTCAACCAGATCAAGGACATCGACGTCTTCGACGAGGATCCCTTCGCCGGCAAGATCGATCTGACCGTCCGCTTCGAATCGGACGACGAATCGGATGTTTCCCTTTATCAAGTTGAAGCGCCGGGGTACCCGGTCAACGGCGACAAATCCTTCGTCGAAGCGAAGGGAGAGGACGATCCGTACGTCGTATATTTCGGATCCCTGAACGCACGTCCGACAGACCGGGTCTTCATCAACGCGTACGATCGCGACGGATACCGTTATCCGGACTTCAAGGCAACCGGAATCATCGATATCATGACGGAGCAGAAAAACTGGATCAACTTTGATGCAATCTGCGACACGGGAACCCCGTATTGCACGCCGGTCGAAGCTTACGGCGAGTTCCCCGGGCATGAGGACGGCTCCGTGGTGAGCGAGGATGACGGAACCGGGAATATCGGGACATTTGTCAGATGGACGCTGCCTTACTCGGATGAAATCTATCCGGTCGCGTACGACCTGTATTACGCCAATTCCAATAAAGAGATCATTCGCGGCGAGGCAAGGGTCAACCTGCACCTCTTGACGGGCGTGTTCAGACATCCGTTGAGCCAGGCGCCGGCGTCCGCGGCATATGTCGCGGTTGTGCCGATCTTGCGTGTCGAAGGCAATCAATCCGCCCTCTATCATGCGGACCCGTTCTACTTGCCGCTGAGCGCGACGGAGGATCCGGATTTCATCATATCGGTGGAAGGGATGGTTCCGCTGGCGGACGGCTCGTACGGCTATGTTCCCAAGGGGATGACGGCCGGCAAACTGTTGTCGCGGTTCAACGTTGTCGACGGTGCGAGCAAGGAGGTGCTGGACAAGAACGGCGAACCGCTGGACACGGACCGTTGAAACGGGCGCGAAACTGGTGTTGTCGAAAGACGGCGTAACCCGGACGATTACGCTCCGATTCGTGTACGAAGCGATGGGCAAATCCGGCGGCGATCCGGTGACCATCACGGACATTGCCCTGTTCATCATCCAGCAATTGAACTCCACGGACCCGAAGGATTTGACGGGCGACGGGAAGTTCGACAGTGAAGATACCCGATTGCTGCTCAAAGAACTGGCAGAATAAATGATCGCAGTCCGCGACTCGCGCGTGCGCCCGCGATACGCCGGGTCGGACGAATGGCGCGTCGATCCGCCTGCCCTTTTCCGGGGCGGCGGTTATTTTATTTGCGCCAGCCCAAGGGATTATGCGGATATGGAATTCTTTTGCATAGCAAGATCGGGAATCCAATGTTAAGATCAACATGTCGAAATATGCCGAAACCGGTAAAGCAGTCCGGCGGCCGACACGGGAATGGACCATAGTACGGGAAGAGAGTGATCGTATGCGAGGGAAGAGCCGATGGACCCGGTGGTTCGCCGTCTTGCTGGTTGCCGCGTTGCTGCCGGTCGGACAATTTGCCGGAATCCCGATCCTGCAGGCCAGTGCGCAAAATGGCGGGTTGCTCGAGTTGAGAGACTGGGGGTTGAACGCAAACGGGAACGGCGCCTGGTTCGACTGGGATAACTACCATGACGGGGATCAGTACGAACTTTCCGTCCGGTTGTATCGAATGCCCGACCTGGAACCGATTGAGGGGGCCGACGTGTACCTGTCGTACAATGGCTCTCAGCCTCACGTGGAAGTCAAGCTTCCGCCCGGTTCTTACAAGATCGTGCTGGAGTTGAAGATCGACGAACAGGTGGCGGCCGAGGATGAGCAGTATTTCACGCTGACCGGCGTTCCGCTGAACATCTACCTGTTCGGCGCGGACGCGGATACGCAGGTCGAGCTGTTCAACGGTTGGGATGAATATGTCGTGCCGCTCGCGCGCGCCGAAGCATTCGATGGATACGTGCGCTATACCTATGAAGTGTATCCCGTCGGTTATTACCGATTGACCTCCCCCAGCCATCCCTCGTTCGGGGAACAATCGATCTACCCTGAAGAACAACAGGATTTCGTCTTCCACCTGGAGCAGCCGGATTACACGGTGATGTTGGGGGATTACGACATCACGTTGACAGGCGGATCGGTGCGGGGAAATATCTGGTTCCACGGCTGGGAGCAACTTTATCGGCTGGTATTTGTGGATCAGAACGGAAGCGTACTCGGGGCGTGCTTGGATGAAATCGAGTCCGTCCCCGGCAGCGAGATGGGCATAAGGACAAACTTCCAATGCGATATGCCGTCCGGCGCCAAAAGCCTCCGAATGGACGCGGTCGCGGATGGTTTTGTGTTCCCGACCAATGCTTTGTGGCATCTGGACGATATCGCTTTGCCCGGTCTGCTTTCGGCCGAAGATCTCGATGACGGGATGGAAACGATCGAACTTACGGCTCAATTCGAAGATTCGGAAGACGCGGCGGAAGTTTCCCTGTACAAGGTGCAAACTCCGTCATCCTATGATATCCGATATTTTGAACCCGGACAGGGCATCTACGACTTCGCGCTGGCCGGCTATTCGTATCCGGGCGATCGGCTCATCATCGAGATGATCGCTGCCGATGGATATCCATATGCGAAACGCGCGGTTTTCCCGCTGAACGACAACATTTCGGTGATGGTTGGCAACATCGATTTTGCGTGCGGAGGAAACAACAGTGTAGGCACGGCTTCGTGGCTGCCTGATCCGTCCCAATATTATTGCCTGTACTTCGAGCGCTTTAATGACGAAATTGTTCCCGAGAACACCGAATTTGCAGGCGGGACCGTCAGCTGGACCTTGCCGGACACCGGGGATCTTGAGCTTATGGCCTACGATCTCTATTACGCCGACGAGAACCTGGAAATCATCCGCGGCGATGTCAGGGTCAATTCGCCGGAACTCTATGGAACCGGATCTTTCGCGTATTCTCTCCCGGATGCGCCCCAGGACGCGGCGTATGTCGCGGTGGTGACGCTCCTGACGGAATGGGATGAATTTGATCCGTACCCCAGCTATTATTTCGCGCAGCCGTTCTTCGTTCCGATCGGGGAGGAGCAGCCGCCGCAGGAGGAGGAGCCGGACGAGCTGGTGCAAGGTTCGGAGCTCATCCCGCTCGAGGACGGTTCGTACGGCTACATTCCGAAAGGGATGACGGCCGGCATGGTGATGGACAAGTTCCAGGTTGCGGCCGGAGCAGAAATGATGATTCAGAACGGCAATAACAAGCCGGGCCTTTTCGATCCCGTGACTCCCGGTTCGATCCTGATCGTGACGCTAGGCGAGCGGCGGGAAGAAATCCGGCTTCGCTTCCTGTCCGAGCTGCTGAGGCCGTCCGGAACGGAGCCGGTCACGGCCGCCCATGTCACGGTGTTCGTCATCGCGCAATTGGCGGCAGCAGATCCCGTCGATCTGACGGGAGACGGCATATTCAACCAGGACGATGTCCGGCTGCTTTTGGGCGAACTGTAAACGGGCATGACGGAATCCGTTGCTTTCGGGCGGCGGATTTTTTTCATGTAAAAAAAGATCACAGGTGTGCGTATGCTGCGGCGTTGGTACGCACGGAGGAGTCCATTTCTGGTCCTCATCACCCGTTCGGGTGATTTACAAACAAGTCGAAATTAGGTATAAAGGAAGACAATGAGGAAAAATTTGCGGGTTTTTGCAGAGGAAAGGCGGGGTAACATGCGCAACGGTTCGAATCGTTGGATCAAGGCGTTGTGTGCGCTCTTGATCTTCGCGTTGCTGCCGGCGCCGGGTTCAGCGGGACTTTCGGGCGAGGCGTCGGCGGAACCGGTGTCGACACTGCAAAACGGCGATGGCGGCGAACCGCCATATCTCGATGCGGCAAGCGTCAAGAAGGTGGAGAGCGAAGTTGCCAATACATACATTCTCCTCCATGACGGCACCGTCTGGGCTTGGGGAAATAACGGCCAAGGTCAGTTGGGCAACGGCGGTACCGATAGCGAACCGCGTTATTTTCCCGAACCGGTAAAGATCGCAGGCAATCCCTTCATCGAAGACATTGCGGCCGGAAGATCATTTGCGCTGGCTCTGGACGAGGACGGGAAAGTCTGGCAATGGGGATGTATTTACTTATTCGTCTCTGGGGAATGTCCCGAGGGAGCGTTGCGGCCCGTTCCGGAGCAAGTGCCGCTGGGCAACAAGAAGGTGACCGCGATCAGCGCCGGTTCCGGGCTTGCCATGGCATTGACCGAAGACGGAGAAGTCTGGACATGGGGAGCCAGTAAACTGGCGGGTTGGGGCATCCCTTCCGACAATGCGGATTTTTATGATTTCGACCTTACGCCCAGGCCGGTCGTAGTCGATTCGAACGGCACCATTTTGCAAGAGGTCGAACAGATTGCCGGAGGATCGCAACATGCGTTGGCATTGTCGAAAGGCGTCGTTTATACATGGGGGTCAGGCAGTGCGGTCGGACTACAGGATAGCGGATACAGCACACAGGTCAGTGTTGCAACACCGCTTGAGATGCCGACGGCGACCAAAATCATTACAGCCTCCTATGCGAATTCCAGCGTTGTCCTGACATCCAAAGGCGTATATGGATGGTCTGACAGCGCATACAACCTGGGATTTGGCAATTCCAGCAATGTCGATGTCAGGGCTCCGGTGAAGATCGGGTTCCTGGACGATCTGACCGAAATCGCCTTGAACAGAGGTTACGTTCTGGGCCTCAAGAATGACAACAAGGTTTATAAGACAAACAACCAGGGAGGCGTCACCCTCGTGGCAAATCTGGAGGGGGTCAATCGGATTTTTGCGGGCCCCTATCAGATTTTCATGGCAACAGCGGACCAGGTGAGAACGGCGGGGGATAATTATTCCGGATCAGACGCATTCAACCTGCTCGGAAATGGTACCATCAATCACAAGACGCCGGAATCCAATCCCTTGCCCGTGCTCGCTTTCGACGCGCCTCCGCCTGCCGTGAAATCATTCATATCTTATAAGGATGACAGCCGTTTTTCGATTGAAATCGAGTTGCATCTCGGTCGATACGACACCTTGTATATCAGTGTCTACGAGAAATTGAACGACAATTCGCTTGCCTGGATCAGTACGGAAGCGATCAGACCCAAAGACAACATCGACAACAAATTCAGGTACAAGACTCCTTTCCTCGAGCCCGGCAGGAAATATCAGGTCGAGATCTATTCCCTCGATTCATACTGGAATATCGCATCGGAGAAGTCGATTTTTCCGCTTGAAATTCCGGCATTCGAGTACACGATTTATCTGTACGGGGCGCCCGACAGTTTTGAGTTGAAGATCGAATCGTATGGAGATGATGTCCCGTATCGGAAGATTCCCGGCGGAGAAGGAAAACATTATGACAAGATTGTGTTTACAGCCGTTCCGGATCAATGGTACTCCTTGAAAAGCGGCACGCCGGGATATCGATTCAGCGAATCCCAATTTATCGTGCGTGAAGAGGACGAAGCGACGGCATCCGTTGTTCGGGTCATTCCTGCCTCCGAGCCGGAGACAGACCGGATCAGTCTTGTCGACGGCAAGCTGCAGGGTGAAGTTTTTGTCAGAAGCCATCCGGATGTCTTTGGCTATCTGCTCTACTTCATCGATGCCGACGGCAAGAAGATTGGAGACGGAATTGAGCTTTCCGGGGAAAATATTGAAGGCGGTTTTTGGTTTTATTTTGAAGATGATGAAGTGCCGGCGGGAAGCGCTTATCTCCAACTTTACGCGGTTGACGAACAAGGCGAAGAAGCGGCGACCCATACCAAGCTATGGTTGGAGTCGTTGCGGTTCCACGAGATCTCCATAAGGGATCGGGACCTGGAACCGGGTGTACTGGATATGCAAATGACATTCCATGCATTCGGCGGGCACCGGATCGACTTCTACAAGATCGTAAAGGAGGAACTGTACGGCGAACCCCGGACGATCGCGTTCATACCGGCCGACATGCCGAATGAGCCGGACCTGTTGCCGAAAATCAGCCTGGATCCTTCGGAAAGACTGGTTCTTTATCTGGTGGACAACGAGGGCCTGACTTCCATGACGTCAACCGTGCTTCCCGTTGTTGACAACATGGCCGACCAGACCGGCCTGATCGATTATGATGAATTGGGGCTGTATGAAATTTCGGATGAAATACCTGCTCCACAAGCCGATCAAATCTCCGATCTGGTCGACGTCGACCCTCGGGGCGGTTATCTGGAAGGTCATGTAAGCTGGACGCCGCCGACCGATTATGCGTATGCGTCATTCCTGTACGACTTGTATTATCGGGACAAGGATGGAAAACTGACGGGACTTGCGCGTGTGTGGCAGCCGGAATACCGCTTTTGGGCCGGTACGAGACTGCCGAAGGACGCGGGGGAACTGGTGGTTGTATTAATCATGAATGATGGAAGCTCCGTCTCCTATCAGCCGGGGTGGCTGCAGTTGGAGTTGCGGGACGCGGCGGATGCTTCCGAAGTCTTGAGAAGAGCGTACGAGTTGCATGCCGACGAGTCCATTTCCCTGTCCCATGTCGCCAGATTCGTCCTTGACCAGCTCGGTTCGGATGATCCGGTGGACGTCACGGGCGATTGGCAGTTTGACAGCGATGATGTCAGGGCTTTGCTTGAAGCGTTGTCAGGATGACTTTCATCCGCGGATTGGACGGACGCCTGCGCCGCCGTATTCCCCTGATCCCGGGGAGTGCGGCGGCCGGCGTTTCTGCCCGAAGAATGGCTACATAATATAATGGTGTCCGCCGTGCCCGGCATTATGATTGCCTGTCGGATTCCATAAAAAAACAGTTGCATTCTGCCTGTCGCCTGTGATAGATTATAAAAGTCGCCGCTGAACAGGCGGACGACGAAGCAAGCAAGATGGCTCCTTGAAAACTGAACAACGAGCTTGAGTTGCCCGTTCTTCTTTTGAGGAACGAAAGCAAAGCGCGAACGTACGAAATGCGAGCTAGACGGCTCTTTCTTTATTGGAGAGTTTGATCCTG
>Ga0207768_100158_pt1 | contig 71573 bp, 45 predicted proteins | sample CeladaPassaB1F01_FD_187478 | JGI IMG/M metagenome (GOLD analysis project Ga0207768, IMG submission 187478) | Cellulose-adapted microbial communities from the Joint BioEnergy Institute, USA - Passage B1F01 (SPAdes) (version 2) | ecosystem: Engineered > Bioreactor > Continuous culture >...
GGCGTTCGGCCTGGAGGCGTTGGCGGAGCTCTTCGAGCGTTTCGGTGATGGGAGGAAGGGGAGCGCGAGGCATGGCGTTTTTGCGGCAAGTTACAATATATGCACCCAAAAATCAAGGAATTCATATAAGTCGCGCTACGTAACAACACGCATTTCATGGCTCGGCTTAAGACGCATCGATCCTGTTCCGATACCCTCGAAGGGTAGCCGCATCCCCTCTGTTTGCGAAGTTGAACCAGACGGTTTACGGATCGATGCGACGTGCGCTGGCCGGATGCCTGGGCCTGCTGCTGTGTCTGAGTCTCAGCCGCTGCGAAATGCCCACCGGAGCTCCCGACTTTTCTTTCGAATCGTCTCTGCAGGCCCCGCTGCTTCTGGAAAAGACGTTCGTGCTGCTGGGACCGCAGGAAGGGACCGACGCGCTGATCGACACGACGCGTCACGGGGTCGATACGCTTTTTCAGGTGGAGTCGGACAATGTGCTGGCGCTGGTGGCCGAGGAAGAGCTGGAGGATTTCGTCCAGCTGGACGAATTGAGCCGCACGCTGGCCGAACGGGCCACGCCGGCGCCCGTGTCGGTGGCGGCCGGTGTGGACGACGTGCTGGAGCAGGACCTGAGCGCTGCGTACAGCTTCGACCTGCAGGTGCTGCGCATTGCGCCGCTGGCGCTGGTCGATACGACGATGCCGGTACCCGTGTTGCCCTTGGAAGCGTCGCTTCCCTCACCGCCGGCCCGTCTGGATCTGGGCACGGAGTTTATCGACCTACAGGAGGGGACCGAGGTCGTGCTCGGCAACGCCACCGGCGGCGTCAACGAGTTGCACGTGTCGCTCTACAACGGGCTGGACGTGCCGCTGACCGACAGTCGGGCCGCCAGCCCACCGCGCCTGCGCATTCGCTACGCCGACTCCGGAGCATTGCTGCAGGAGGTCGTGCTCGAACGGGTGCCGCAGCCCGGCGAGACGGCTGCGGGCATGGCCAGCCTGGCCGGCAAGCGGCTGGTTCCCGAACTGATTTACGAGCTGGATCTGGGCACGTATGGGGGGGCCGCCCAGCCCAACGGAGCCATTCAGCTTCAGGTGTGGACGACCACCCTGGAGGCCGATCGGGCCCTTGCTGCGGTGCCCGGCCAGACGGTCCAGGTGGAACGGCAGCGAATTGCTGTTGCCGGAGAAAGCCAGCTGGTGGGTGCCGTACTGGCTTCCAGCGAGCTGACCCTGACGCTTTACAACCAGCTTCCTGTTGCCCTGCAGATCGAGTCGCTGCAGATCCGGACGCGTGAGCCGGTGGGCGGCTATCCGGCCGGCTATGCGGCGCTGCAACTGGGGCCGGTTACCGTGGGGCCCGGTGAGACCGTGACGGTGCCGGTGCAGCTCGGCGTGGTCTCCCGGGAAGTGGATGCGGTGGCGATGGTCTCGACACCGGGGAGTGCCATGCCCGTAGACGTTGCTGCGGCCGATCGGTTGGAGATGGAGCTGCAGGGGTTGGCCCGTCTCAATACACTGTACTTCTACCCGCAGGGGGAGACGTTTCAGACCGATGGTTCCATTGCGATTGAGAGCGATGAGGTTGCCTTCGCGCCCGGCGATTACGTCACGCTGGCCGACGGACAGCTCGTGCTGGAAGATCTGCTGAGTACGCTGGACGTGAACCTGGACACGCTTCAGCTGAGCTTTCCGGACATCCGTCGGCCTCCTTACGGGCCGGGCGACACGCTGGTCATCCGTTTCGTGCGCGGTGCGGTCGACGATCCGGGCCGATACCTGTTTGCCGGACTCCCGGCCGGAAGCGCCGTGACGCGGGCGTTGACGCTGCGCGATCTGCGCCTGTATCCCGCCCAGAATACGCTGCGGTACCACATCTACGGACGGCTGGAGACGGCCTCGCAGGCGCGTGCGCTGGAAGCGACGGACTCCGTGCGGGCCACGGTGCGCCTGGAGGGACTGGATCTGAAAGACGCCCACGTGCAGGTGAGCAACCTGACGGCCGACCTGAACGACGATGTGAACGGCGACGGGCTGCTGGACGTGGCGCTGGATGCGGAGGCCAGGATTTCCAGCGTGGACGGCCTCGACGAACTCAGCAAACGCGTCAGCGGCCTGCAGGTGCAGGGAACCGACCTGACGCTCAGCCTGACCACGAACATCGGCGGGGAGGCCACGCTCTACCTGGCCATCCTGGGACGGGCCGCCGACGGAACGACACGCTTTTTGCGCGGCAGAGGCGCTTATGCCGTGGCGCCGGACGATCCGGTAATCGCCCCGCTGCGCTACAACGGGTCGCCGCTTGGTGCCGATCAGCTCATCCGGTTGCCATTCGTGGGCACCGATGATCCCGACCGGCCGGTCACGCACACCTATGTGCTGGATGCGACGAATTCCAACATCGACGAATTCCTCAGCCTGCTGCCGCAGGAACTGCGTGTGGTGGGCCGGGTGGTGGCCGAGGGGGCCGTGCAGCTGCGCCAGCCGCTGACGGTGACGGCCCGGGCCGGCCTGCGCATTCCGCTGCACATTGCCGCAGACGTCATCGAGGTGCAGGACACGGTGGAAGTCGATCTGAGCTCGCTGGATCTGCCCACCGATCCCCAGGACGACGTGCAGGTCGAAGAAGCCCGGCTGACGCTGCGCTACGCGAACGGCATTCCGCTGGCCGTCGCCACCGAGATCGAACTGCTCGATGCTTTCGAGCAGCCCATCGGCGTGCGCATTCCGGCGGAAAATACGCTGCAGGTCGCCGCGGCACCCGTGGACGGACAGGGCTTCGCCACGACCTATCGGGAAGGGGAGGTCTCGGTCACGTTGACCCGTGATCAACTGGCGCTGCTGAAACAGGGACGTCGGGCGCGGCTGGTGTTGCAGGTGCAGACGCCCGCCGAGCAGGTGTCGGCCGTACGCATCCGGGCCTCCGATGCGCTGCGCCTGCAGCTTCAGGGGGCTTTCCGTTATCGCACGCGTGTTCACTGAATGAGAAAAAAGGCCATGGTACGCATCCTGCGACGGATTGGAATATTTGCGCTGCTGGTGCTGCTTGCGGGACCGGTGCGGGCGCAGTACACCCGGCTGAGCGCCTGGGCCGCCCAGACCGGCTTCAACCCGGCCGCCGTCTCGGGTGCGGATGCGCTGTTTCTGAATCCCGCCGCGTTGATGAACGCGGGCGTGACAGGGCCCCGACTGCGTCTGATGGAGCTGGGCGGACTGGCGGGCGGCAGCCTGGCACGCTTCGACCTTTACAACCGGTATCTGGCGGCCGGACGGCACCTGACGCCGGCCGAGGTGGACCGCATGCTCGACGCCTGGTTCGGCAGCGCCGACGCCTGGCGTACCGCAGGCGAGGCGGTGGAGGTGACGCCGCTGGCGCTGACGCATACCGGCTGGTGGTCGGCCTGGGGCGTGGCCTGGCGCGTGCGTCAGCAGCAGCGGCTGTGGATGAACCGGGGACTGCCGGACGTGCTCCTGAAAGGCACCGAAGAACCGCGCACGGTGCCCGTCAACGGTGAGTTTCAGGCAATGACCTATCACGAACTGGTGGTGGGCTATGCCCGCAAGTTGAACCCGGACCTGATCGTCGGCGTGGCTCCGCGCCTGCTGCTGGGCAGCCACTATGTGCGGGGCACGATGCGCTCGACGGTCACCGTCGGGACGGCGGAGGTCGTGCACCGCTATGCCTATACGCTGGATCTGACCGGGGCCGCGAGCGAATTGCTGGAAGGCTTCGATCTGTTCGACAATCGCCAGGTGAACGAAGAAGCCGGGGATGGCATTGCGCGTCAGATGGCCGGTCTGCGGCAGCAGGGATGGGGGCTCGGCCTCTCGCTGGGCGCGCAGTACCGGCTGCTGCCCGGATTGCTGCTCGGTGCCAGCCTGACCGACCTGGGCTTGCTACGCTGGAAAAACGTAAAGCGACACATGCCCGGCGATTCGGTCTTTGCGTTCGCAGGCGTGCAGCTCGACATGGACCGGCTGCGCACGGAGTTCAATAGCGACTTGGGCGCCTACATCGAACACCAGCTCGATAGCCTGGCCCGGGCCGCCTACGAAGACGTGCGCGTGCAGGAAACCGGCGTAACCACCATGCTGCCGGCCGCGTTGCATCTGGGCGCGACCTACTGGGTGGGCGGCACCACGCGCCTGCATGCGACGCTCTCGCTGGGACTGAACCGGACCGGAACGAACGGCGCCCGTGTGCCACAGCTTGTGCTGGGCGCCGAAACCCGATGGAGCTTCCTCCCGCTGTTCGGCGGCGTACTGACCGGCGGCGACGGAGCCCTCATGCTCTATGGCGGAACGGGGCTGCAACTGCGCTCCTGGGGGCTGCGGCTTGCGGCAGCCGGGAGCCCGCGCAGCCACCTGATGGGGAGTGGCTCCCGTTTCATGCTCATGCTCTCGCTGACGCACGTCGGCTTTTGAGCGGCCCTCCTTGACACGGGACGCCGCTACCGAATCGGACGACGCAGAGGATCCCGGTATCCGAACTCCGAGGCCCGCGAGGCGCCCGTTCAAGAAAAAGCCCGCGTTCACCGACGAACGCGGGCTTTGCTGAAGCACATCCGGGCATTTACTGCTGGATAAAGACCCCTTCGACGTCTTCCGGCCGGCCGTTCTCGCCATTTTCGTCCCAGCGACGATTCCGACGCTGGTTCTGATGGCCGAAGTTGTAGGTGAAGGTCACAAAGACCTGCTGGGCATTCCAGCTCCGGTTGAAACGCTGGTAGAACAGCGCGTCCTCGCGCTCGACCCGGAAGCGCATCGTGTTGAACAGGTCGCTGACGCGCACGCTCAGGCTGGCCCGGTTGCTCAGGAACTGCTGGCGCAGTGCCAGGTCGGCCATCGAGCGCCCGGAGATGCGGCCGTTTTCGACGTCCAGCGGGGAGCTGTAGAAGTAGGAAAACTGCAGCATCAGACCGGGCATGACGCTCAGCGTCGTGTTCAGGCGCGTGTTCCAGCCGATCGCGTCACTACCGTAGTCGGTATCGACATTGCTGCCGTCCGTCGTGACGCGAAAGACGTTCACGCTGGCGAAGGCGTTGAGCCGGTCGCCCAGCCGGAAGGTGCCGACGGTCTCGAAGCCCCAGTCGTCCCGCGAGGCCAGATTCCGAAAGGTGACGGTGGTAATTCCGGTGGCCGGATCGAGCGATTCATACCAGCGGATGACGTCCACCGTATAGCGGTAATACGGCGTCAGCGTCAGCGTAGCGGCCGGCGAGATCCAAGAGTAGCTGAACTCGAAGGCGTGCGTGTACTCCGGATCGAGGTAGGGGTTGCCCTGACGACGGAAGAGCGGATCGTCCAGATCGCTGAGCGGATTGAGCTGCCAGGTATTGGGGCGGTTGATGCGCTTGCTGTAGCTCAGGCGGAACTGATGGGTCTGCACCGGGCGAAAGCTCAGAAAGACACTCGGAAACAGGCTGAAGTAGTCCTTCCGATAGGTTTCGCCCAGCGTTTGCTGCTCGAACTCGGTGCGGGCCTGCTCGGCGCGCAGTCCGACCTGCACGCCGAAGACGCCCAGGTCGTAGTTGAGGATGCCATAGGCGGCATGGCGCTGCAGCGTGTAGCGAAAGTCGTTGAGGAAGGGGGCTTCGCCCTGCACCTCATAGCGCTGGGCGTAGTCGTTCACGTTGAGATCGCCCTTGTAGCCGGCCTCCAGGCGGAGCCGGTCGCCGAGCGGCCGCATGTAGTCGACTTGAAACGAAAGAGTAGTTCCGCGTTCGTCCTGCTCGTTGCGTTCGCGCTGCGCTTCGCCCGTGGGATCCCCGGTCAGCGTCAGCGTTTGCTGTAGATAATGTTCGAGGTCGTCTTCCTTTTCCCGCTCGTAGCGCAGCTCGGCGTTGAGTTCGTGTCTGGAAGGATCGACGATGCGGCGGAAGAAGAGGCGATAATCCATGTTGAAGTCGTTGCGGTCGCCTTCGACGCGCCGTTCGTACTGAGAAGTCAGCGTTTGCGAGGCGTCGAGGTTCTGGTAAAGCGCGCGCGTGTCCTCGCCGCCGCCCCGGAAGCTGAGCAGGGCCGAAGCGCCCAGCGTGTTCAGGCGGCCGAGCCGGTATTCCAGCGTGGTGTTCAGGTTGTGCGCGTAGCGCTCGAACGTCCCCCGGTCGAGCTGTTTCAGATAGGTGAGCGGGTCCTCGTAGCGGTTTTCGCGGAAGCGGGTGCCCTCGACCGGCCGCTCGCCGGTTCGGAAGCCATAGTTGCTGGTCAGATTCCACGGACCCCGCTGGAAGGTCAACGTACCGGAGGCGTTGTAGGTATTGCGCGTGCCGGCACCCAGCGAAAGGCTACCGCCCAGACCAAGGTCCTGGTTCTGCCGGAGCACGATGTTGATCATGCCAGCCATGCCGTCGGGTTCGTACTTGGCCGACGGGTTGGGAATGATCTCGACACGCTCGATGGCATCGGAAGGAAGCCCCTCCAGAAAGCGCGTGAGCGCTTCGCCCTGCAGGGCGGAGGGGCGGCCGTTGATCAGGATTGCCACGTTCTGATTGCCGCGCAGGCTGATGTTGCCCTCGACGTCGATCTCTACCGACGGAATGTTGCGCAGTACATCGACGGCCGCGCCGCCTGCGCTGACGAGCTGATCGCGTGTGTTATAGACAATCCGGTCGATGCCGATTTCCACGGCCTCCCGTTCGGCCGTCACCTGCACCTCCTGCAGCTGGGCCGTGTCGGGCTCCAGCCGAATGGTGCCCAGATCGACCTGCAGGGCGGTGGGCGGGCGCAGCGTGACGTCCGAGATGACCTGGCGCCGGTAGCCGACGAAGCTGACCGTCACGTAGTAGCGGCCGGGACGCAGTCCTTCGATAGTGAAGCGTCCTTCTGCGTCGGTCACCGTACCGGTCACCAGCGTCGAGTCGGCCGTGCGCCAGACGGCAATGGTGGCCGTCTCGATAGGTTGATTGGTAGAGGCGTCCAGCACCTGGCCGCTGATCCGGGTGGCGGCCAATCCCGCCGGGCGATCCTGCGCCTGCGTCCAGCCGCTTATCAGTACGCTCAGCAGCAATCCCAGAAAAATCGTGCGCATGTCTCGTACCTATCGTTTTCATTTGCCTGCATCTTATACAACAGGCAATACAGCGGGATACAGCCGCTGGTACGAGCTGCACCGAACTGTTACGAATGGCACGCGGGCGCTATGGATGCGCGATTCAGCGGAGCACGACAAGCGGAAAGGTCCGGGTGTGGGAAGGCGTTCGCAGGCGGAGTAGATAGAGTCCGGGTGCCAGTCGATACCCTTGCCCAGTGCGGACCTCCCAGCGGTACCGGAACGATCCGCCGGGGAGCCAGCCCTGCTCGACAGCCAGTCGGCGTCCCAGCAGGTCGAAGACCTCCAGGCTGAAGGGGCTCGGGGCCGGGAGTTCGCCGGCGATCACCAGCGCGCTGTGCCGGCCGGCAAAGAACGGTTGTGGATAGGGCGGGAAGAAAACGGGTGCTTCGGGAACGGGCGCGACCCCGGTGCCTTCGGCCGGCTGAACGGCCGTGGGCAGATAGCGGCCGGTCTCGTCGACGGCCACCCAGCGCACGGGGCGCAGCGTATCGGCCCGCTCCGTCTCCAGGACGCCCAGCCGGTAACGTCCCGGTGCAAAGGAAGCCCCGTCGAGGCGGTAGAGCAGGAGCGTGAGGCGGTCCGTTGTGGTCGCGGCCAGCAGGCGAGCCTCCGGGGGCAGCGTGGTGACGATCGTGTCGCAGAAGACGGGCGGCAGCACGAGCTGCAGCGCGCCGAAGGGTTGCGGGGCGTCGATCTCCAGATGCAGGCGCCCGTCCGATTCGACGACCGGACGGAAGACGATGGGTGCCTCCTGCTTGCCGGCCGCCGGCGTCGCGGGGGGAGGCACCGGCAGCGGATGTCCGTCGGGCCAGACGTTGCGTGTGATGGCCTGCACCAGCACGCTCAGATCGTCGAGCTGCAACCGGCCGTCTCCGTACGGAAACGGCGCCACGTCGAGTGCCAGCCGATCCTGCGCTTCGGGTGCTTCCAGCGCGAGCACGAAGCGGATGCCTCGTTGCAGATCGGCCACGTCCACGGCGCCTTCTTCGGTGGCGTCGCCGAGTCCGCCGACACCGGTTGCTTCGACCACAAGCAGCGTGTCCGTGCCCAGTCCATCGTGCCGGACGTGCACGGTCGCCACGCGATAGCCGAACGCACGGAGGGTGGGTTGAAAGGTAAAGGTCAGCCGGGCCGTGTCGTCCGGTGCGACGGCCAGCGAGTCGGGCGAGACGGTCAGCGTGGGATCTGAGAGCGGGAGGATGCGGGCGTGGAGCGTGCGCTCGCCGCCGGGATTGCTCAGGTAGGCGGTGGCCGTCTGACGGCTACCGACCACGGTGACCGGCAGCCGCAGCGTGTCCGGGAAAAGGACAGCCTGCGCCATGCGCGGACGTACCGTGAGGTGCAGGCGCCGTGGGTGAAACGCCAGCGGCATCGACGAAGCCTGTGGCGTCGCCGCAGTAGCCTGCAGCGCGTTCAGCGTCAGGACCAGACGGGTCGTGTCCGGCACGTCGCCGGGCACCATCCGAAGGCGCAGCAATTCCGGATAGCTCCCGGCCGGTAGCGCATGGAGGCCGTCTCCCAGCAGCAGAATCTGGAGCGTATCGCCAAACCTGGCGGTCTGCAGCGTCCACTGCGTCGGATTCGGCAGCGAGGCGCCGGGTAGCGTCTCCAGATAGGTCAGCCTGTGGGCGGGCAACAGGGCGGTCACCAGCAGCCCCTGCAGGGCGGATGCTTCGCCCGAAAGCTGAAGGTGCAGCCCCAGTTGCACGGTATCCTGCGCACGGGCTGAGATGGCCGGCGTATGCCAGCCCAGCGCATGGAGCGGAGGCGTCGAGGTAACACGCAGGGGCACCGAAAACGTGTCGCCCTCCAGCGGTATCCCCCAGGTGACCGCAAACGTATCGGCCAGCGTGGGCGCCACGAAAAGGGTCAGCGTGTCGGTCTGGCGGGGCAGCAGGGCCACGGCGGTTCGCGCCAGCCACCAGGGCGACGGCGGAGGTGGTAGGGTGACGGCCAGCGTGCTGTCGGTCTGGTTGCGCACCTGCAGTTGTAGCGACACGGTATCGCCCACCGCCACGAAGCCCGCGTCGATGCGTGCAGGCCATACGGCCAGCGGCCACCGGCGCAGCTGCCCCGTGCCGTGCAATGCAATGTCGTCCAGTTGCACGCGGGCGCTAGCGCTGGTGCCTCCGAGGGCATCGAAGCAGAGCTGCAGGGTCGGCGTACCCGAAACTTCGGACGGCAGGGCAAAGCGCAGCGACGCCCAGCTTCCGTCGGCCTCCGGCAGCGCCGCGCCGGCCGGCGCGACGACGTAAGGAAACGTGCGGCCGCCGTCCACCGATGCCCGTACAACCAGATGCAACGCCGGGTACGAGCCCGTTCGACGCGCCAGATAGGACAGCGTGTCCGGGGTGGCCGCCCGCGCATCAAGAACCGGGGTGCAGAGTCGATCCGCCTGGCGCCCCTGCAATGCGAAGCTGAACCCGCCGGAGCCCGGCGACGGCGTCTGGTCGGTCGTTGTCCAGCGGCGCGTAAGCCAGCCGACCGGAAACGTTCCGGTCGTGTCGATCGGCTCCTGAAAAAGGACCGTCTGGGCATAGACGGGCAAGGCGCACAGGGTGACCAGTAGCCCGAGGAGTTGCCGCTTCATGGCCCGATGCGAATGGCTTTCGCAATCGACGCTTGGCACAGGCGGACTCGAGAACGGCCGGAGACCCGCACTGCTGACGAGAAAGACAACGGCGCAGCGAAGGCGTAACCTGCTTTCGGTTAAAATATGGTGAAGTTGTTTTGCAATGCAGGGGCGTGCCTTTTATGACAGAGCCGTGCCGTTCATGCAACCGGAGCGACCTTTTGAAAATCCAGGCGTTTCAGTTCCGGGTATTCACAGTGAAACGGAAATACATGGCCGCCTTGCACGAAGCAGAAAGCGCCGGCGCAGGATTCCTGCGGCGACGCTGGGTAGAGGTGCTGGTGATCTGGCTGTTCTGGACGTTTCTGGCGGTGCTGGTGGCGACGGGTAAACTGCTCGATCCCCGCTGGGCCGGACAGGAAGCGTCGCTGGTGCGCCGGCAGGTCCTGCACATCTTTTCGGAATTTTACACCTGGGCGTTGCTGACGCCGGGCATCTTCTGGCTGAGTCGCCGACTGGCCTTCGATCGTCCCCAATGGGTCGGTCGCTTGCTGCTCCTGCTGGGGATCGGACTGGCCGTGGCGCTGCTGATGGAGATCTGGGTGGACTTTCTCTACCTCTACGTCTATCAATTGCCCTGGCGGCGTGGGCGGTTCGACCTGCTGGAAGGCATTCGCCACTTCTGGTTCATCAACGACCTGGTGACCTTCTTCGCCGTGCTGGCGGCCGGCTTTGCCCGGGACTACTTCCTCCGGTACCAGCAGCGCCAGCAGGAGGCCGCCCAGCTCCGGGCGCAGGCGGCCGACCTGCAGGCGCGCCTGACCGAAGCCCGGCTGCAGGCGCTGCGCATGCAGCTCAACCCGCACTTTCTGTTCAACACGCTGCACGCCATCTCGGCGCTGGTTGAGCGCGACCCGAAGGGCGTGCGGCACATGATCGCGCGCCTGAGCGAGCTCTTGCGCTACACGCTCGACGAAGGCGGGGCGCAGGAGGTGCCGCTGGCCCAGGAGCTGCGCTTTATGGAGGGCTACCTCGACATCCAGCAGATCCGCTTTCAGGGGCGGCTGGAGGTGGAGCAGGAAATCGACCCGGACGTGCTCGAGGCGCTGGTGCCGAATCTGATCCTGCAACCCATCGTGGAAAACGCCATCAAGCACGGCGTAAGCCGCCTTGAAACGACCGGCCGCATCACGCTGCGCGCCTGGCGTGAAGGCGATCAGCTCTGGCTGTGCGTGCGCGACAACGGCCCGGGCCTCTCCGGCGATGGACAGTGGCAGGAAGGGCTGGGGCTGCGCAACACCCGGGCCCGCCTGGAGGGACTCTACGGCGACGCCTATCGGATGGAACTGCGTCAGCCCCCGGAGGGCGGCGTGGAAGTCTGCATTCGTTTGCCGTATCATACGGCAGCCGACCCGCACGTGAGCGCCCATGCCGACGCCTGATCGTCCGCTGCGTGTCCTGATCGTCGACGACGAGCCGCTGGCCCGCCAGCGCCTGCTGGACCTGCTCGAAGGCCGCGCGGACATCGAAGTGGCCGGACAGGCCACAAGCGGTCGGGAGGCCGTCGAAGCCATTCGCGCGCTGCAACCCGACCTGGTCTTCCTCGACGTCCAGATGCCGGGCATGACCGGGCTCGACGTGGTGCGCGAGATCGGTCCCGAGCACATGCCCGTGACCATCTTCGTAACGGCCTACGATCAGTATGCACTGAAGGCCTTCGAGGTGGCGGCCATCGACTACCTGCTCAAACCCTTCGACGACGAACGCTTCGAACAGGCGCTGGAGCGCGCCCGCCGCCTGTTGAAACTCCGGGAAGTGGAGGCGCTGCGCGAGCGTCTGCTGCAACTTCTGCAGGACGACCGGCCTGCGGCGCCGCCGAACCCTTCGAAATACCTGGAACGCATTGCCGTCGAGATGCGCGGCCAGGTGCGCGTCATTCCGGTCCGACAGATCGACTACATCACGGCCAGCGGACCCTATGCCGAGCTGCACGTGGGCGATCAGGTGTACGTGATCCGCGAGCAGATGCAGATGCTCGAAGAGCGGCTCGATCCGGAGCTGTTCATCCGGATCCACCGCTCCGCCATTGTGCGGATCGACCTGATCGACGTGCTGCTGCGCGGGGCCGGCGGTCGCTATGCCGTGCGTCTGAAAAACGGCGTGCGCCTGAAGGTCAGCCGCAGCCGCCGCGAAGCGCTGGAGCGCCGGCTGGGCCTGCAGGCCGGGTGATCGCCAGATACGGGAGGAATGGCCTGTCGTGGGATAAATGGAAAGCCTCCCTTGTCTCTTCGAGATCAAGTTTCCTGGGCGTCGGTAGCTTCTGTCGCCGCAGGTGGGCCCCAGCCGCCGCCTCCGGGTGTTTCGATGCGGATGCGGTCGCCGGCCTCGGCCTGGAAACTGATCTTTCCGGGCATCGGGCGTACTTCGTCCCGGCGGATCCAGAGGTTGCGGCCGGGCTGTCCGGGCGCACCGCCGGCCAAGCCGTAAGGTGCCCGTCGCCGCCGTTCGGTCAGCCAGGTAACCTGGGCCGGCGCCAGCAGCTCGATCTCTCGGATGAGTCCGTCGCCACCCCGATGGCGGCCGGCGCCGCCCGATCCATCCCGGATCGCGTAGTGCGTCACGCGGAGCGGATAGGCGTACTCCAGCGCCTCGACGGGCGTGTTCAGCGTGTTCGTCATGTGCGTATGCACGGCCGAGGTGCCGTCGGCATCGGGCGTGGCTCCGGCGCCGCCGGCCAGCGTCTCGTAGTAGGCATAGTAGCGGCCGGTGCGCGGGTCGAGTCCGCCGATGGTCAGATTGTTCATGGTGCCCTGGGATGCGGCCGGAATGCGGTCGGAACAGACCTGCGCCAGCGCGCCCAGCAGCACGTCCACGATGCGTTGCGAGGTCTCCACGTTGCCGCCGGCGACCGCCGCCGGTGGCCGGGCATCGACGAGCGTGCCGGGACGGGTGACGATCCGCAGGGGACGCAGGCAACCCGCGTTGGCCGGCACGTCGTAGCCCAGCAGCGCACGAAACACGTAGTACACGGCCGAGACTGTGATGGCACGAACGGCGTTCAGGCTCCCGGCGCACTGGGGATCGGTCTCGGAAAAGTCGATCGTGGCCGTGTCGCCCGCGATGGTCAGCGCGACCCGGATCCAGAGCGACTCTTCGCCGATCCCGTCGTCGTCGAGCGCGTCTTCGAAGTGCCAGGTACCGTCGGGCAGCGTCTGGAGCAGGGTCCGCATCAGCCGCTCGGCATAATCCAGCAGCGCCGAAAACGCCGCCTGCAGCGCCTCGAGACCGTAGGTGGCGGCCAGTTCCTGCAGGCGCCGGACGCCCCGCTCGTTGGCGGCCAGTTGCGCCCGCAGGTCGCCGCGTCGCTCGTCGGGCGTGCGCACGTTGGCCAGCAGCAATTCCCACACGGCCGGGTTCGGACGACCGCGCTCCATGAGCTTAACAGGCGGGATGATGAGCCCTTCCTGAAAAATCTCACGCGACAGCGGCATCGAGCCCGGCGCCATGCCGCCGATGTCGGCATGATGGGCCCGGCTGGCCACGAAGCCCAGCAGGTTTCCTTCCACAAAGACGGGCGAAACGAGCGTCAGGTCCGGCAGGTGCGTGCCGCCCCGAAATGGATCGTTGAGCAGCACGGCGTCGCCCGGTTTCAGCTCGGGAAACGCCTCGCGACAGGCCTGCACCGAAAGCGGCAACGCGCCCAGGTGTACGGGAATGTGGGCGGCCTGCGCCACCAGTTCGCCATCGGACGTGAACAGCGCACACGAATAGTTGCGACGTTCTTTGATGTTGGGCGAAAAGCCCGTGCGGCGCAGCACGGCGCCCATTTCTTCGGCGATCGCAGCCGGCAGGTGGCGAAAGATTTCCAGCCGAACCGGATCCATTTCAGGTTTCGATCCAGACATGGCCGTAGCGGTCAATGTAGGCGGTGGTCTCGGGAGGCAGATAGACGGTCGTGTCGGGGCGCACGAGCACGGCCGGACCGATCAGCCGGTTGCCGGTCCGCAGGCGGGTGGCGTCGAAGAAGGGAACGTCCGTCCGCCCGGTTTCGAGCACGACCGGGGTCGTGTCCAGCAGGGCGTCGGGTGGTGGGACAGTGCTACCGGATTCGATCTCCGGAAGCACGGGCGGGGTGATGGGGCCGATGGCCCGCACGCGCAGGTTGACGATCTCGGGCACAAGGTCCGGCGTGGCGTAGCCGTAGCGTTGGCGATGCAGGCGGTGAAAAGCGCGCGTCCAGCCGCGGCCGAAGGGCACGGTCAGTTCGTAGCTCTGGCCGGGGTAGCGAGCGTCGAGCAGACGCTCGATCCGGATCTGATTCGGCGCGAAGCCTTCGGCGCGCAGCTCCTCGCGTCCCTGTCGAACCAGCGGGCGAAAACGCCGGCGCAGTTCGTCCGGGGATGTTGTACCCGGCAGCATGACGGTCCGGACGTAGTCGCGCACCACGTCGGCGGCGAGCATACCGAGCGCCGAGAGTACCGAAGCCTGAGCGGGTACGAGCACGCGGCGAATGCCCAGCGCCTGGGCCAGCGTGGCCGCATGCAGGCCGCCGGCGCCGCCGAACGAGACGAGCACGAAGTCGCGCGGGTCGTAACCGCGCTCGACCGAGATCACGCGAAGCGCCCGGGCCATGTGGGCTTCGGCCACCGCCACGACGCCCCGGGCGGCCGCCTGAGCGGGCGTCAGGCCGGCGGAGGGCTCCAGACGGAGCGCCCGGGCCAGTCGCGTCAGCGCTTCCTCGGCAGCTTCGGCGTCCAAGCGATGTCGGCCGCCGAGAAAAGCGTCCGGCCGCAGGCGTCCGAGCACCAGGTGGGCGTCGGTTACGGTGGGCTCGGCGCCGCCGCGTCCGTAGCAGACCGGGCCGGGATCGGCGCCGGCACTTTCCGGTCCCACGCGCAGCGCGCCACCGGGATCGAGGCGGGCAATGGAGCCGCCGCCGGCGCCCACCGTATGGATGTCGAGTAGCGGAATCCCGATGGGGAGCCCGCCGATGGCCCCTTCGGTGGTGAGCGGCAGCGCGTCGGGCACCAGCGCTACGTCCGTGGACGTGCCGCCCATGTCGAACGTGATCAGGTGGCGGGTGCCGGACAGTCCGGCCACGAAGCGGGCGCCGATCAGGCCGCCGGCCGGTCCCGAGAGCACGCAGCGGATGGCCTGGGCGCGGGCCTCACGGGCATGGATCAGGCCGCCGCTGGACTGCATCACGCGCAGCGCGCCGCCCAGTGCGGCTTCGAGGCGGCCGAGATAGCGATCCAGCACGGGGGCCACGTAGGCACTGGCCGTCGTGGTGCTGGCCCGCTCGTACTCCCGGAAGGCGGGCAGGATGTCGCTGGAGGCCGCCACCACGAAGCCGGCCTCCCGTAGCGCACGCGCCAGCCGTTGCTCGTGGTCCGGATGGGCGAAAGAAAAGAGCAGACAGATGGCGACCGATTCCACGCGGGCCGCCCGAAGCGCCTCGATCAGCGGCGGAATGGCCGTCTCATCCAGCGGTCGAAGCACCGATCCATCGGGACCCACCCGCTCCGGCACCTCGAAGCACAGCGTGCGTGGCACGAGCGGTTCGGGTCGCCGGGCGGCCAGGTCGTACAGCTCGGCCCGGTTCTGGCGGCCGATGTGCAGCAGGTCCCGAAAGCCCGCCGTGGTGACGAAGGCCGTGCGGGCTCCTTTGCGTTCCAGCAGGGCGTTCGTGGCGACCGTCGAGCCGTGCACGATCTGGCGTGCGGCCGCCGGCACCTGTTGCAACCCTTCGAGCACGGCACGCGCCGGGTCGTCCGGCGTGGAGAACACCTTGAAAGTGGTCAGGTGCCCTTCCGCTTCGTCGAAGACAACGAAGTCCGTGAAGGTCCCTCCAATGTCGATCCCTACGCGGACGCTCATGGGGCAGGACGACGCAATCGGTACAGATAGCGACTCAGAAGCAGTAGCAGAAAGAAAGTAATGCCGCCGGCCAGTTTCAGCAGCAGCGATTCGGAGAGGGCCGGACCCATGCCCGCCGCCTGCAACGCGGCCAGCAGGTTGCGCAGGCCCAGCAGGACAGCCACGCCAACTGAAAGCCCGGCCAGCACGTTCAGCCCGGGCGATGTGAGGCCGTCGCGGCCCATCAGTCGCGGATCGTTGGTGGCGATCCACAGGAATACGGCCACGATCGGCAGCAACACGCCGTTGAGCGCCTGGGCCGTGATGAAGGCCGGAATCGGGCGCAGGTCCAGCAGACTCAGCAGCATACCGCTGCTCCACACCACCAGCCAGGTGATCCGATAGGTGCGGTCGTGCGCCGAAGCGTTCGGTGCGCGCAGCAGGCCCCGGGCCGTGATGGCGGCGGCAATGGGCGCCGTCAGTGCCGAGGTGAAGCCGGCCGCAAAGAGTCCCAGTGCGAACAGCGTGCGGGCCCAGGCGCCCAGCGTCCGGCCGAGCGTTTCGGCGAGCGCCTCGTAGGTGAACGCGCCGTGCACCGCCGTGCCGACGACGAGCACGGCCATCGAGATGAGGCCGCCGCCGACGATGGCCACGGCCAGCCCGAAGCGCGTCGCATCCAGCGGTTCGTCCCGGGCCAGCCCGGAGCCCAGAAACAGGTTGTAGGGCACGACGGTCGTGCCGATCAACCCCACCACCAGCAGGCCGGCACCTTCCGGCTGCGCGGGCCAGACCAGATGGCGCAGCAGTGTGGCGTCGGGCGGATGCACCCGCAGCGCGGTGACCAGAAACGCCAGGCCCATGAACGCCACGAAGGCACCGAGCACGCGCGGCAGCATGCGCAGCGTACCGAACCAGAGCAGGATGCCGGAGAGCACACCCACGCCGAGTACCAGCAGGCGGCGAGGTGCGTCGAACACCAGCTCCAGTCCGGCCACGGCGCCCAGCACGTTGCCTACCTCGAAAGCCGCATTGCCCAGCACGATGGCGCCCAGCACCAGCAATCGGACGGCCACGCCTTTCCAGCCACCGAACTGATGTCGCAGCGCTTCGGCCAGGGGACGTCCCGAGCAGATGGCCAGCCGGGCGGCCGCCTCCTGCAGCGTCCAGCAGGCCAACGTCGAGAACGTCAGTGCCCAGAGCAGGGCCAGCCCGTAGCCGGCCCCGGCGGCCGCTGCCGTGGTGACCGTGCCCGGACCGATGAAGGCCGCCGTCAGGACGGCCCCGAGCAGGATGGAGGTCCAGCGTCGCATGAAAAATTCCGGCACAGACGTTCGGATGGCCGGAAACTATGAGATCTCGCCCCAGAAATGCCACGGTCCCATCGAACAGGCGGGTGATTGCGGAGGTCTGCTCCTACTTTCTTTATACGATTTCTGGGAAATCATAGTGCGTGTGAGAAAGCACGGGCGCACACGGCGGTGCGCCCCTACCAGATCCTTGACGTTTTCCCTGTCCTGTAGGGGCGAACCACTGTGTCCGCCCTGTAATACCCGCCGGATCACGTCCACCACACGGGGTATGGCCCCCCCCATGCACCGGTAAATCAGCGATCCCATATTATTCGGCCGTTTTGTATGTTCTGGGAGAAAAAATTGACCGGCATTCAGGATGGTACCATGAGACGGCTCTGGATCGTACTGCTCCTGGTCGGGTGGGCCTTGTCAGGCGAGGCACAGCCCGTGACGAAGCAACCGGACCCCTACATTCAACAGGTGCTGGCCCGGGTCTCGGCCGATTCGATTGAGGCGAACATCCGCAGGCTGGCCGCCTTCGGTACGCGGCATACGCTTTCGCCGACCGACAACGATACGTTCGGCATTGGCGCCGCCCGTCGCTGGATCAAACGAACCCTTGAGCGCTACGCGACGGCCGGAGGCGGACGGATGGAGGTGTTTTTTGATCGCTTCTGGTACGGACCGGACGGCCGTCGCGTGGACCGGCGCGTGGAGATCGTCAACGTGATCGCTCGCCTGCCCGGCACCGATCCCGAAGACGACCGCATTTTCATCGTCAGCGGCCATTACGACAGCCGCGTGAGCGACGTGATGGATTCGCTTTCGTACGCGCCGGGCGCCTCGGACGATGCCAGCGGGACGGCCGCCGTGATGGAAATGGCCCGGGTGCTGGCCGGTGAGCGCTTTCCGGCCACGATCCTGTTCGTGGCGATGGCGGCCGAGGAGCAGGGGCTCCTCGGCGCCCGACATCTGGCGGCTATGGCCGACTCGCTGGGCTGGAACGTGGCCGGGATGTTCACGCTGGACATCATCGGCAATACCGAGGGCGACAACGGCGTGCGCGACAACCGGACGGTGCGCGTCTTTTCGGAGGGGGTGCCCTCGGCCGAAACGCCGCAGCAGGCCCGTCTGCGTCAGGCCATCGGCGGCGAAAACGACAGCCCGTCCCGTCAGCTTGCCCGCTACCTGCACGAGATCGGCGCGCGCTATGTGCCCGAACTCCGCGTGAAGCTGATCTTCCGGCGCGACCGCTTCCTGCGGGGCGGCGACCATATTCCGTTCAACGAGCGCGGCTTTGCGGCCGTTCGACTCACCGAGCCCAACGAAGCCTACACGCGCCAGCATCAGGACGTGCGCGTCGAGAACGGCATCGCCTACGGCGACGTGCCCGACCGCGTGGACTTCGATTACGTGGCACGGGTGACCCGTCTGATGACGGCCGCGCTGGCCAACCTGGCGATGGCCCCACCGCCACCCGCAGCCGCCTATATCGACGCGCGGGGGCTCTCGGTCGATACCCGGCTGCTCTGGGAGCCGCCACGGGCCGGACGCGACCGGCTGGCCGGCTACTACGTGCTGGTGCGTGAGACCACTGCCCCGCAATGGCAGCAGAAGTGGTTCGTGCCGGCTACAGATACCAGCTACACCTTCGTGGGCTGGTCCAAGGACGATTACTTCTTCGGCATTCAGTCGGTCGATGCGCAGGGCCACGAAAGCCGCATCCTGTTTCCTGTCCCTCGATTCCGTTAACGCAAACCGCTATAGCGCCATGCCGCTGGATCGTCGCCTGTTTCTCCAGTACTGCTCGGCGCTGGGACTGACCGGTACGCTTTTCCCCGGCGTGCTGTATGCGAAAATCGAAGAAGGCGAGCCGATCACGCCGGAGACAATCGCCTGTGCCGAACGCATCGCCGGCCTGTCTTTTACGGAAGAACAGCGCCAGATGATGGTGGAGGACCTGACCGAGCGCCTGAAGGACTACGAGGCGCTGCGTCAGGTCCCGCTTCCCAACGACGTCATTCCGGCCTTCGTGTTCGATCCGACCATCGGCGGCGAACCGATTCCGGAAGGAACGGCCGGGATGCGCTGGGAGCCCCGACCGGTGGAGCGACCGCGCAGCGACGAAGACCTGGCCTTCATGACGGTGGCCGAGCTTTCGTACCTGCTCAAGACGCGGCAGGTGCGCTCGGTGGAGCTGACCGAACTGTACCTGGCCCGCCTGAAGCGCTACGATCCCGTGCTGAAGGCCGTCATCACCTACACCGAAGAACGGGCGATGGCGCAGGCGCAGCAGGCTGACGAGGAGCTGGACGCCGGCCACTGGCGGGGGCCGCTGCACGGCGTACCCTACGGGGCCAAGGATCTGCTGGCCGTGCCCGGCTACCGCACGACCTGGGGCGCGAAACCCTACGAAAACCAGGTGCTGGATGTGACGGCCGCCGTGATCGAAAAGCTGGATGCGGCCGGCGCCGTGCTGGTGGCCAAGCTGACGCTGGGGGCGCTGGCCTGGGGCGACGTATGGTTTGGCGGCCAGACGAAAAACCCCTGGAACATCGAGCAGGGATCGAGTGGCTCTTCGGCGGGACCCGGGGCGGCGGTGGCGGCCGGGCTGGTGCCGTTCGCGATCGGCTCGGAGACGCTGGGCTCGATCGTGTCGCCCTCGACGCGGAACGGCGTGACCGGTCATCGACCCACATTCGGAGCGGTGAGCCGCTACGGGGCCATGACGCTGGCCTGGACGATGGACAAGCTCGGTCCGATGGCGCGCTCGGCCGAAGACTGTGCGCTGGTGTTTGACGCGATCCGGGGCCATGACCCGCGCGATCCGAGCACGCGCGACATGCCGTTTCCTTTTGATCCAACCTTCGATGTGCGACAGCTCCGCGTGGGTTATCTGGCCGAGGCCTTCGAAGCAGACTATGAAAACCGAGAGGCCGATCGCCAGACGCTGCAGGTGCTGCGTGAGCTGGGCATCGACCTGAAGCCGATCCGTCTGCCTGACGACCTGCCTGTATCGGCTATGCTGATGACGCTGGAGGTAGAGGCAGCGGCTGCTTTTGACGAGCTGACCCGCACCGGAGGGGTCGATCAGATGGTTCGGCAGGGACGCAATACCTGGCCGCATGTGTTCCGCGTGGCCCGCTTTGTGCCGGCGGTTGAGTTTCTGCAGGCTAACCGCATTCGCACGCTGCTCATGCAGCGCATGGCCGAGGTTTTCCGCGAGGTGGACGTGTTCGTTTCGCCGACGTTCGGCGGAGGGACGCTCCAGATCACGAACCTGACAGGTCATCCCTGCGTGTGCGTACCGAACGCCTTCCATCCGCTGAAAGACAACCCGCTGTCGCCGCGTCGCCGGCCCGGCAGCATCACGTTTATCGGCGGCCTGTACCGGGATGCCGAGGTGCTCATGCTGGCCCATGCCTACCAGCAGGCCACCGATTTTCACCGGCGCCGCCCGCCGATTCGCTGAAAATGCCTGGAATGAAAGGATTCATTTTTGTAAATTCTTGCGAAAGCCCTTACCGCATGCAACGGAGCATACTCCTATGAGAAAGCGCGTGACCATTGCCGATGTGGCCCGGAAGGCCGGCGTCTCGGTGGGAACGGTTTCCGCGGTGCTGAACAACCGGCCGACCGTTCGCGAGCACACGCGACGGCGGGTACTGGCTGCTATCGAAGAGCTGGGCTACCAGCCCTCGCCCTCGGCGCGGGCGCTGGGCGCCATGCAGGGCGACGGCAAGGTGTTCGAGCCGGCGATCGGGTTGATCATCAAAGAGATGGACAATCCGTTTTACTCGGAGGTGGTCATCGGGGCGCAGGAATATCTGGCTGGGCGCGGGTACATTTCGTTTGTGTGCACTTCGGAGGGGAGTTACGAGAAAGAAGGGGAGCTGCTCAAGGCCTTCCAGAACCGGTACGTGCAGGGCGCGGTGATTGCGCCGGTACTGGATGCGCGGGCCGATCTATCCCATCTGTTCATGCTGCGACGGGCCGAATATCCTTTCGTGCTGCTGGAGGCCGTGCAGGGATTGCAGGTGAACGTGGTCAGCGTCGATAACGTCCGGGCCGCGCAGATGGCCGTCAGTTACCTGATCGAGCGCGGGCATGAACGCATCGTGCACTTTGCCGGGCCGCCCTACACGCAGCACACGCGCGACCGCATTCTGGGCGTGGAGAAAGCCTTCAGCCAGTCGCATTTGCGCTTTACCGACGAGGTGATCATTCCGGCCGGGGCGCACCTGCAGGACGGTTACGAGGCGGCGCTGGAGTATTTCCGCACGCACCGCGACAGCTTGCCCACGGGCGTGACCTGTTTCAACGACCTGGTAGCGATGGGCGTGCTCCGGGCGCTGCACGAACTGGGGATTCGCGTGCCCGAGGAGGTGTCGGTGATCGGGTTCGACGACATTCCGATGGCGGCCTATCTGAGCACGCCGCTGACGAGCGTGCGCGTGCCCAAGCGCGAGATGGGCGCCCGCGCGGCCGAGCTGCTGCTGGAGCTGATCGAAGCGCACGACCGGGGTGAGCAGCTTTCCCCGCGGCATATCGTGCTGGAAGCCGAGCTTGTCGAACGCGCCACCACGCGGGCGCTGTAAGGAGGGGCTACAGGGCCTGGGTGCGCTTGTCTTATACGATTTCCGGGAAATCATCGTGAGAAAGCATGGGCGTACACTTCGGTGCGCCCTTGACATTTTCCCTATCCTGTAGGGGCGGACCACTGTGTCCGCCCTGTCTGTTCGTCTTATAGCCTGAGGGCGGGCGGCTTCTTTGCACAGACGCTTCCAGCGTGCACGTCTGCTTATTTCAAGGAAGGCTATTCTGTCCGTCTTCGTATCGAAAACAGCGTGGCATCAGGTTGACCCGCTGTTGAAAGGCACATCGTGGCGCAATTCAGAGCGAAAAGCGAGGGCTTTCTGCGGCTTTCTTTAGATGATCTTGACAGAAATGAAATGATGTTTTAATATTGCAGAAATTATGAATCGATTAAATATTTCAATAAACAATCTGGATATGTGGATTGCCATCTTGAACAGGCTTCGCTTTAAGAAAGCCTCCCGTGAATGGCCGGTAATTCTCGGGGGGTGGCTGGTTCTGGCCGGATGGATGGTGCCGGGATTTCTGGTGCGGGCGGGATATGCGCAGGAGCCAGGTCGTCCGGTGTACGTCAATCCGGTGATCCCCGGCGATCACCCAGACCCCACGCTGACCCGGGTTGGGGCTTACTATTACACGTCCGGTTCATCCTTCAACGTCACCCCCAGGATTTACCGCTCGACGGACCTGGTTCACTGGGAGATCGTCGGGCGGCCGGTTTCGGCCTCCTGGTCCCTGTATGGCGATGTGCCTGCCGGTGGGGTATGGGGTGGCCATATGGTTTATTACCAGGGACTGTACTGGCATTTCTTCGGGCGAGGGACAGGGGATCGGGCCATGTATTTTGTAACGGCGCATCGACCGGAGGGGCCCTGGAGTATGCCGGTTCGCATGAACGTACCGCCCGGCGTTCCCGGTCTGGGCGTGGATAATTCCATCTTCATTGACGAGGATGGACGCTGGTTCTTGCTGAGCAAGAATGGTCCCCAGAATAATTTCATTGTCGAACTGGGGCCGGATGGTCAGCCGACCGGGGTTGTCTATGACCTGACCTGGATCAACCCGGACTCGGCCGGCAACCCTTATGGATGGGCTGAAGGGCCGGTGATGTGGAAGTACCAGGGCTATTACTACTACAGTTTTGCGCAACATCTGGTGGGGAATCAGTACGTCATGCGCAGCGATACCCTGTCGGACGATCCCGCCGACTGGGAAGGGCCCCGGTTGCTCTTCGAAACAGTGCCCGATCGGTACCAGCGGGTGTTTCGCAATCCCAATCATTGCTCACCGGCCGTTACCGCCGACGATGGGACGCACTGGATGATCTGTCATGCCTACGATCAGAGTGGGCCGGGTGAAGAATGGCGAGCGCTGGGGCGTCAGGGGCTTCTGGTTGAAGTGCGTTACGAAGAGGGCTGGCCCGTCGCCCGCTTCCCAACCACGGAACCCGTGGAGGGGCCCGCTTTGCCCGACAGCGGCATCCCCTGGGCGGTGCCTCGATCGGACTTCTTCGACAGGAGTCGGCTGGCGGTACACTGGTCCCTGCTGGGCTACACGCCGGAAGAAACATACGATCTGACGGAACGCCCCGGCTGGCTGCGGCTGACACCTAAAGGAGGGCGCACGTTTCCGCCCACGCCGGGACGGAATACCGTGCTGCAGGCCGCTGCCGAGCGGGCCTATTCCCTGATGACCCGGGTCGATTTTGATCCGGCGACCAGTTCGGATGAAGCCGGACTCTGGATTATCAATGGTCCGGAGACGCTGCAGGCACGGTTATGCGTAACGCGCAGCTCGGAGGGCGAACGCGTCGTGGCTTTTCGTTTCGATACCCTTGCGTACAGCACGCCCCTGCCCTCGGAGGAACCGGTCTGGTTGAAGCTTGAACGAGAAGGGCATGAACTGACCGCTTCCTTCAGTTTGAATGGGGCTGGCTGGACACCGGTGGCCGAGAAGGTGAACGTGGCGCGTCTGGACCGCGAGCAGCCCGCTTCGGAGTCCGGTTACGATTTCAATGCATTTACGGGCAATCAGCAGGGATTGTACGTATTGGGCAATACCCCGGCCTACTTTGACCTCTATATATATCGGGACGCCTACTCACGCATTCCGGCCCAGCACCCCACCAATTACAATGGCGTGATCACTTCGAGGAATGGACTGCCGGCGCATGCGAATTACCTGGCCGGCATCCATGATGGAGAATGGGCCATGTACGCCGGCGTGGAGTTCGGCGCGCCGGGAAGCGATTATTCCAGAATACCCCGCCAGGTTGTGGTGACGGCTTCCAGCGCTACCGGAGGCGGCGTGGTCGAAGTCTGGGTGGACGCGCTGGATACCGGCCAGAAAATTGCGGAAGTGCCGATTGAATCGACAGGGAGCTGGGACGTGTATCAGGACTTTACGGCCGAAGTGGTGCCGGTTAGTGGCCGTCATGATGTTTTTCTGCGGTTTCGGGGAAATCCCACGGAGACGTTGTTTCGCATTCGTTCCCTGGTGTTCGAGGGCCAGCTGACGGAGACGGCAACAGGACCCGGCGCCGTGGTCCGGCAACTCAAGGTAACCCATTATCCGAATCCGGTGCGCGATGACGTGACTTTTCTCGTTTCCCTGCCACGCACAGGACCTGTTCGTCTGGTGCTGTACAACGCACTGGGGCAGCAGGTGGCCACGCTGATTGATGCGGTGCGTCCGGCGGGGCGGTATCCGTTGCGCTTCACCATCAAGCATCTCTCGCCGGGCCTTTATTTCTATCAGCTTACCACAAAAGACCAGGTGGTAACAGGGCAACTCATCGTGATTTCCCGATGAAAGAGATTGCAAAATCCCTTGACTTTGAAATGAACAGGGAGTAAATTCTCCAATGAAAAAAATGAAGCCCTACAAAAAATGAAAGTTGCCGATCGAGAGGGTGGGGATAAAAAGTTTATTTGAATTGACTTTATATCACCAAACGGGGAGGATCTTATGCGCACCGCTACTGATCTGCGTTTTTTAAGAAACGCGGTTGGAAACGCTTCTCGAAGCGCTATTTTCCTGTTTCTCGTTTTTTCGCTGGTGGGTCAGGCATGGGGCCAGACGTCGGCAAATGTCAATGGAAGTTTTGAATCGACGCCGGCCGGGGTGGTGACGGATCTGGCCGAAGGTGTGGAGGGCTGGGATCTGAACGTGGGCTCCTCGGTGACGAACCCACCGGTTTTTGAGGTCGTCGAGGCGACAGATGCGCCCCATGGTAGCAAGGTGCTGGCGGTGACGGTCAACGGGGTGGGCAACAACCCCTGGGACATCGAGGCGACGGCCTTCCCGGTGAACGTGGAGCCCGGCGTGACCTACACCTACACGATCTGGGCGCGGGCCGAGCAGGACGGGGCGGTGGTCAGCTTCACGGTGGGGAACCAGTCGTTCCAGGAGTACGGGCGACTGCATGAGCAGCAGATCACGACCGAGTGGCAGCCGTTCACGTTCGAGTTTACGGTCAGTGATCAGGAGACGGTCATTCAGGCGCCGATTCACTTTGGCTATGCGGCCAACGTCGGCAATACCATCTACATCGACGCCCTGGTGATCATGGGTCCCGAGCCTGAGCCTGCTGGACCGGAGCTTGTTGCCAACATCAACGGTGGATTCGAATCGACGCCGGCCGGGGTGGTGACGGATCTGGCCGAAGGTGTGGAGGGCTGGGACCTGAACGTGGGCTCCTCGGTGACGAATCCACCGGTTTTTGAGGTGCTGGAGACGTCCGATGCCCCTGAAGGGAATAAGGTGCTGGCGGTGACGGTCAACGGGGTGGGGAACAACCCCTGGGACATCGAGGCGACGGCCTTCCCGGTGAACGTACGTCCGGGCGTGACCTACACCTACACGATCTGGGCGCGGGCCGAGCAGGACGGAGCGGTGGTCAGTTTCACGGTGGGGAACCAGTCGTATCAGGAGTACGGGCGACTGCATGAGCAGCAGATCTCGACCGAGTGGCAACAGTTTACGTTCGAGTTTACGGTCAGTGATCAGGAGACGGTCATTCGGGCGCCGATTCACTTTGGCTATGCGGCCAACGTCGGCAATACCATCTATATCGACGGCCTGGCCATTGTGGACTCGGTGGGAGCCTGGCGGCCTGTGATTGTCGAGGCCGAAGATGGCGAGCTTGGTTCGGAATGGGCGGTGGAGACCGAAGGGAACGTCACCTACATTACGATCACGACCGACTATAATGAAACCACGGGGGACGCAGATCATCCCGGCGAGAACCGGACGGCCACGTACCAGGTGACCTTCCCGGCTCCGGGCTGGTACGATCTCTACGCCCGGGTTTATGTGGGACCGGAGACTTTCAACGACGACAGCTTCTTCTATGCAAATTCGTTTGGCGTGAAGGATCCGGAATCGCCGGATGACTGGATCATTGCCAACCAGCTGGCGGCGGCCGGATATACGGAGCCCGATGAGTATGTGACAGGGCTTGGGGCGGCAGGTTCGGAGGTGTGGAAATGGATAAACCTTTCAGAGAATAGTTTCAATAACGTCCCCTCCGATTCCTTCTATGTCTCGCCGGAATCGCTGACGGTGACGTTCATGATCGGCGCCCGGGAAAACGGGCTCCGTATCGACAAGCTGGCCTTCGGACGCTCGGAGCTGCTCTATACGGTGGCGGATCTGGACACGGGCGGACCGGGCTCGCCGGAGCCGGAAGAGCCTCCGGTGGTGTTGCCGGAGCGGCCGCTTGCGGCTGATGTGGACAAGTTCCTGGGTAATATTTACAGCCCCTCTCAGGTAGAGAATTTCGAGTATTACTGGAACTGTGTGACGCCGGAGAATGCGGGCAAGTGGGGTAGTGTCGAGGGCACGCGCGACCAGATGAACTGGAGCGGCCTGGACGCGGCGTATGCGCTGGCCCGGGACAATGGCTTCTGCTTCAATTTCCATGTGCTGCTCTGGGGAGCGCAACAGCCCGCCTGGATTTCGGAGCTGAGCCCGGAGGAGCAGCTGGAGGAAATTCAGGAGTGGTTCCAGGCGGTGGCCGAGCGCTACAGCTTCACCGAGTCGCCGTTCGATGTGGTACAGGTGGTCAATGAGCCGCTGCACCAGCCGCCGGATGGTCAGGAGGGACGGGCCAACTACATCGAGGCGCTGGGTGGTGCCGGCGAAACAGGCTGGGACTGGGTGATCACGGCCTTCGAACTGGCCCGGCAGATTTTCCCGGAAGGCACGCGGCTGATGATCAATGACTACGGCATCCTCAGCAGTCTGGAAACGGCCCAGCAATATCTGGAACTGATTCAACTGTTGCAGGAGCGCAACCTGATCGACGTGATCGGGGTGCAGGGGCATGCATTCTCGACGCGTTCCGGGGCGCCGATTCAGGAGGTGTTGGACTTGTTGGCGACGACGGGATTGCCGATTCAGGTTACCGAAATGGACATCGACGGCAATCCCAATCAGAGCCCCTTCGTGACGCGGGAGCAGTCGGAGCAGAATCAGCTCCGGGATATGCAGCGCATCTTCCCGACCGTATGGTACCATCCGGCTGTGGAAGGAGTGACGTTCTGGGGCTGGCGGCCAGGCTTGTGGCGTAACGATCAGGAGGCCTATCTGGTGTATAGCAATGGGGCGGAGCGGCCGGCGATGGTGTGGTTGCGGGAGTACATGGCGGCTTATCGGGATTCGTATTTGAGCGCGAATGATTTGGGGGAGGGGTTGCCGGAGGAGGTTTCGGTGGCGTACTGGCCCAATCCTTCCAGTGGTCGGGTGCAATTTCGTTACACGTTGCCTTCGGCTAGCATGGTGGAGTTTCGAGTATTTGATGTACTGGGGCGGGAGGTCGCGGTGCTGGCTAGTGGATGGCATAAGGCGGGCGCATACGAGGTGGTTTTTGATGGGCGTCAGTTGCCCAGTGGTCTTTACCTCTATCGGTTGGAGGCCGGTGGTCGGGTGCAGAGTGGTCGGATTGTACTGATGCGGTAGGCGAACTGATGCGGTAGGCGAATTGATCAATAGCAAAAAAGGACGGTGTGACCTATGAAGCGGATTGGTTTGATTGGCTTGGGACTCCTGTTGTTCGGCGTTGTGCCGGAAGTCTGGGCTCAGCAGAGGGGGCGCATTGTAGGGGTTGTCGTGGATTCCACTAATGGGATACCCTTGCCAGGAGCGAATGTGTTGGTACAGGGAACAACCATAGGAGCGGCAACCGATCTGGAAGGGCGGTTTGAGATTCCCAATGCTCCGGCCGGGCCGCAGGTACTGGTGATTTCGTACATCGGGTACGATCGAAAAGAAGTGCCTGTTGAGGTAGTGCCTGGAGAGGAAGTAAATGTTCGCGTGGCACTGCGCTGGTCGGGTATTCAGGCCGGCGAGGTGGTTGTTACAGCTCAGGCACAGGGACAATTGCAAGCCATTAACGAACAGCTTGCTGCACGGAAAATTGTTAATGTGGTTTCGGCAGAACGTATCCAAGAGTTGCCGGATGAAAGTGCAGCAGCTGCGATCAGTCGACTCCCTGGGATTTCGATTCAGAATGGGGATCAGATCGTTATTCGGGGGGTCGAGGCCAAGTACAATACCGTTACAGTTAATGGAATTCAGCTGCCTTCTACCACCCTTAACCGAGCTACTGGGCTGGGATTCATCTCGGCTAACATGCTTTCTGGTATTGAGGTGGCGAAGACGATAACCCCGGACATGGATGCCAACTCAATAGGCGGCAATGTCAATCTTCGTCTTCGGGAAGCTCCAGAAGGGTTCCGCTTTGACGCCCTGTTTTTTGGGGATTACAACTCACAGGACCATACCTCTGACAACTACCGGGCCTGGGCGAGCGTCAGCAATCGGTTCTGGAATAATCAGCTCGGCGTATTTGCACAGGTGAACGCTCGCCGGTTCAATGGGGGAGGTGATATCGCATCAGCTACTTGGGAGGAGCTTCCCCAGGCCGATCCGATAGCCGGCAGGCGTCCATATGGTCTGCGCCAGTATGACCTGGAAGACCAGATGAACGTCGACAATGAGTATGGGGCCAGCCTGCTGGTGGACTATCGGCTGCCTAATCGGGGCAAGCTCATTTTGCAGAGCACCTACTCGGCTGAGAGCTTTGATAACGTCAGCTTTATTGATCGCCTGTACTTAACCACTGGTGAGCGGTGGTTTCGTATTTATCGGGTGATTGGCGACCGTTATCTATTCGTAAACGCTCTGCAAGGGGAGCACTGGCTCGGGGACATGGCCCAGGTAGATTGGGCACTTTCTTATGCAGAAAGTCGGCGCAAAGATGATCTGGGATACGAGACCGAGTTTGTGGGCACCAATTACTTTGAGGGGAAACCGCTGACGTACTGGACTTCTGAAGACAAGGTTTTTGACATTGAACTACAGCCAGGAACACCGGGAGCTGTAAGGGAGGGCCGTACCTTCTATGAAGACTTTGGCGAGCGGCGCCTGGTGGGAGCGTTCAACATACGGGTGCCGATTACCTTAGGGATCGTTTCTGGGGCGTTTCAGGGCGGTGCCAAATACACCCAATTAAACCGAGATCGAGACCTGTTGCAGTACTACCGGCGCTTAGGGGATGGAGGTGGACAGAACGTGGGCGCTGCTGAATTTCTCCGGAGTATCGGGGCAAATCCTGAGGCTGCGCTAAACCTCGCCGATTTTATAGACGAAGATTATGCCGAAGGCCGCGGGCAATATTACCTGGAGGGCCGTTGGCCTTATCGTGGGGCGCTCCGTGTGGACTATTTAGATACCTACTTCCGCCTGGCACAGCAGGGATGGGCCACGCCGGCCTTGGCCCAGTCCAATCGTTACGATTATGAAGCGGAAGAGCGCGTGCCAGCAGGCTATCTCATGGCGGATCTGGACGTTGGGCGTTACCTGTCGATCATTGGCGGGGTGCGCTACGAGAAGTTCAGCTTCACGAACCGGGCGCCGTTCGTCAATCAGGTGCTTTACGACGGATCCGGGGATGTTCGGGATACCCTGGAAGTGTCGCGCTCGCATCCCCAGTGGTTTCCGAACATTCAGCTGCGCATCAGTCCGATCGAATGGCTCAACATCCGGCTGGCCTATACGAAGACGACCTCTCGCCCGGACTATCAGTACCTGCTGCCCAGCACCTGGGTCGACTCGGGTGAGCGCGGGGAGGCCGGCAACCCCAACCTGAAGCCGACGCTGGCCGACAACTACGACGCGTACATTTCGGTGCACCACGACCGAATCGGGCTCTTTACGGTGGGCTTCTTCCGGAAGGTGCTCTCCAACGTGGTGCGTCCAATCTCCATCCAGCGGCGCACGCTCGACCAGTTCGAGGGCACGTTCTGGGCGCCGGAGGCGGCCGGTTATCCGGAGTGCGACGACGGACGGAAACACATCTACTGTCCCGACGGCCCCCTGGTGCCGGATATCAACCCCGTCGGTCTGATCACTACCTATGTCAACAATCCCTACAAGGGGTATATCAACGGCTTTGAAATCGACTGGCAGACCAACTTCTGGTATCTGCCGCGGCCCTTCAACAGCCTGGTGCTCAACTTCAACTACACGCGCCTGCGCTCCAAGATGGACTACCAGTCCATCTTCCTGGTGCGGACCAGTCCCTTTAGCCCGCCTACCCAGGTAGATACGGTGCGAACGGGGCGACTCTATCAGCAGCCGGACGATATCCTGAACATCACGATCGGCGTGGATATCGGAGGCTTTTCGGGTCGCCTGTCCTTCCGCTATCAGGGAGAAGTGCTGGCCAACCTGGACCAGCGCGATCCGGCCAACGACGCTTTCACACGGGCGATTTATGGCTGGGATTTCTCCCTGCGGCAGCGGCTTCCGATCAAAGGACTGTCGCTCTTCTTCAACGGCATCAACATCACGCATGCCGGTAGCTTCGATTATCGGCGGCTGGTCGTCGGACCCAATGCCACGGGGGTCAGTGAGGCCATTACGCGAATTGCCTATTATCCCCGGCGTTTTCAGTTTGGTATCCGATATGAAATGTAACCATCCTTAACCAAAAACAGGAGGTTGTGTCATGAAACGAGTGCTAGTACTGCTAAGCGCTTTAATATGGAGCGCTAACACTGGATGGGGGCAGAATCCCCTGCAGGATTATGTCCTGGAAGTTCGTGGAGATACGCTTGTAATTGCGGACTTCTTTGATGCAGGGGGCGTACCCAGCACGTTAGGGGCAGTGATTCAGGCAGAGACCGATGCCGGGAATGTGCCGGAAGGACGCGTGTATATGCTCCGCGCAGGCACTAATGGATCGCTTGATTCCGGCAACCAGGCCCTGTATCTATTTGATGCCGCCATTCCGGAACAGGGCCGTCCGCTTGTAATCGTGGGGGAGCGGTGCGGTGGTAAGAATGCAACGGTGGTGAGTTTTGGCGTTACGGATGAAGCACCTAACTGTCGGCCCCCCACTATTGCTGGTTATCAGAACCAGGCAGGTGATCCGGTTTATGCCGTCATTTACATTGATGACGACCTAACGCTCAAAAACCTCTACTTTACCAGTGCGCACACCCAGGGACAATCCAACTGGTCGATGGTAGAGGTCAACGGCGATAACATTACGGTCGTTTTCGATAACGTTATTGGCGAGCATAATCGGTGGACCTGGATCAACGCCAACGGCAATCCAGGGCTGTCATTGTACATATACGATAGCTATTTCCTCAACGCAACCGACCAGCCCTCGCGCCGTAACGGCGGCGTTTACGACGCCGTAGATGTGCCGACCGAACTGGTATGGGTCGAGAACTCTACGCATCTTCAGAATCAGGGGATGCAATACAAATTTCGTAACTTTGCCCCGAGTAAAGTGGTCTTCAATCATAACACGTTCGTTAATTGTGCGGGCCAGCTATTCCTAGGCTTCGGCTACCTGACTCATATGGTTGTAACAAACAACCTGTTTGTTAACAGTAACTATCTGCCGTATTACCCGGGACTGGACTATACGGAAATGTACTCGCTGGATCCGAATGATCCCAATACGGACCTGAACGAGTTTCAGCCTCATGGAATTATCAATCTGAACTATTTGCCGAAAGATGAGAACGGCAATACCTATGCGATCACGGCGGCAGCCTGGCCGGAGACGCAACCATTCAATGAGGCCGATCGAAAAATTCTGGTGGATTTGAATGGCGTGTACTGGGATCCCCAGCTGCTGACCATTGCCGATGCGCTCAATGCGGACGGGGTAGAAGGAGATGTCTGTGAGGCTGATGGATGTGTGACAGGCAATCCTTCTCTGAACTGGACCTCGCAGGCCATCCTGGCGAATGAACGCACACTGGCCATGTTTCAAGATGATGAGCAGTTCCCCTACCTGGTTTGGGGCACATGGTATCAGGCAGGAGATCCGCAGTTTGTTAAAGGCCCGGAGCAAGTGCGGCCTAACGTGGTGCAGGAACTGTATGACTGGGGCTACAACTCGGCCAGCAGTGGCGTAACGACCGAGCAGTTGCTGCCGAAGATCCGGATGGCGGGCAACGAGGCCGGTAACGAGATTCCTGACGAAGACCCGGCCAACTGGATCAACTACGACTGGCCGCTGGCCGTGAACCTGGCCTACACCAACGAAACGTATCTGAACGGCGGCTACAATGGCTTCCCGCTGGGCGATCTGAACTGGTTCCCGGAGCAGAAGAAAGCCTGGCTGGCCCAGCGCGATGCCGAATATGCGGCCATTGAAGCGGCCCTCAACGCGGGCGTTCCGCTCGCCGTGAAGAAGGTGGAGGCCGAGATTCCGGATAACCTCTACCTGGAGCAGAACTATCCCAACCCGTTCAAGCGGACTACCACGATCCGGTTTGCGCTGGATGCGCCCGACAACGTGGAACTCGTGGTCTACGACCTGTTGGGCCGTCGGGTGGCCACGTTGCTCAAGGAGCAGCTCTCGGCCGGCGTCTACGAAGTCACCTGGGATGCGCGTGATGAGGGCGGCCGGCTGGTGAGCAGCGGTGTTTACTTCTACACGCTGAAAGTCGGATCGCATACCGAAACGCGGCGGATGGTGCTGCAGCGGTAAGCAGACCTGTTGCCAGCGTGTTGTTGCAGGAACCGGGGCCGTGGTCACCAGGGCCACGGCCCCGGCTTTTGACTATCGAGTACGATCAAGCGATGGAGTGCGATGATGCGGGTAGTTCGCCAGCTCTCTCAGCGTCTCGTTAGCATCGGTTGCTGGGGGTGGATACTGACGTTATGGACCGTGACCGTGCAGGCGCAGGTCCCGGTGGTGGCTGAAGTCGGAGCGGACAGCCTCCGCATCACCATCACCGCCTCGGATCTCAACGATTTCCTGGAAGGCCGTCCGGACTGGCTGGCCACTCTTCCCCGTGAGGAAGCCTACAAAAGGGCGCTGGACGAACTGATCACGCAGGCGCTGAAACGCATTGATCTGTTTCAATCCGGACGGGTCAACGATCCGGCGTTCCGGCAGCGGGTGGCCCGCATCGTTACGGAAGAGCTGGTTATCGCCTATGCCAGGCATCGCTACGAGGACCGCTACCTCAACGAAGAAGCAATCCGTCGCGAACACCAGAATATGGGGCGGGTGGTCTACTATCGACAATTCGTTTTTCCCAAACCCGCCGACGCTTCGGAAGCTGAACTGGATTCCATCCGGGCCGTGGTGGAGCAGGTCCGCGAGGCGTTAGCTTCAGGAACGCCGTTCGACCAGGTGGCTCAGGAAGTTATTCGCGGTTCGATTCCCGGACAGATCACCGGCTATGGTGTCGAAAGGTACTTGACCTGGAACTATGCCGTCGTCAACCCGAGGGCGAACATTCTATTTCGGCTGTCGCCGGGCGCGGTGCGGGCTTTCGAAGAACCCGGCCGCTTTACCGTGGCGCAGGTGACGCGCATCGAGAAACGGCCAGTACCGCCCCTGGAGCAGGTGCGCGAGCAAATCATCGAAGCGCTGAATCGCTGGTATGCTCCTGCGGCTACCGAGGCATTTCGGCGCGAGTGGATGGGGCTGGTGGATTCGACGACGCTTCGCTGGAACCTGTCGGCGCTGAACAAACTGGTGGCCTGGTCGAACACGCCGGGCTTTTATCAGGGCGCTTATCGGGATACCATCGCGCAGTACCTGAAGCGGCACGGGGACGCCCTCCTTGTCGGAGATGCCCGTGGAGGCATTCGCATCAGCGATCTGCCCCGCATCTTCGAAGAAGTGCTGACGCTCCGGCGCTCCAAAAACTACACGACCCGCTACATTCAGGATTTCCTGCTGGAAGCCCTCCGTACCGATCGCCTTGCCGAGCGGGCCAGGGCGCTGGGGTACATGCGGAAGGTCTGGCGACCGGACACGCCCAGCCCGTTGCTGGCCATGGAGATGGTGCGGTTTTATGACCGGCAACACATCGAAAGCCGGCTTCCGAAGCCCACCGAAGAAGCCCTGCGCGCCTTTTATCAGGCGCATGCAGAATCGCTGTTCTATCAACTACCGCGCGTCTATACCGAAATCATCGTGCGTTCGACGCGCGAAGCAATCGATAGCATCCGGGCAGAAATTCTACAGGGTACTCCCTTTGAAAAAGCGTCGCACCGTCGCCTGTTGCGCGCCTACGAACGCACCCGCGACGGCAAAATCATCACCTGGAATAAGCGAACCGAACCGCCGTACTTCGGAGAGCTGGCCTTCAACCTGAAGGTGGGCGAAATTGCCGGTCCCATCGAGTACCAGGACGTCCGGGACGGGCGGCGCTATGCGTTAATCCGGGTAACGAAGCGGCTGGAAGAAAAACAACTGACCTTCGAAGAAGCACGCGATCGTGTCGAAAAGGCTTTTCTGGAGCATCATCGCGAGCGTCTGGCCCGGGAAGAGGCCGCCCGCTTACGGGAACGTTATCCGGTGCGTGTGCACCAGGTTGTACTGCTGCAAATGCTCAACGGTATTCTGTAATTCAGAACCTGACGATCGACCCATGTCTGTCAGCGCGCGTCTCCTGGTCGCAGGAATCCTTCTGCTTGCTTTCACTCCGGTACAGGCTCAGTTTGGGCCACTCCCACCGGTGGCCGACATGGAGGGCGTGACCATTCGCGAGGTGGCGCGTTTTTCAGGAGATTACCGCCCCGTTCGCATTGCGCGCGATCCCGTAGAGGGGAAACTCTATGTGCTGGCCACCAGGGATCCGGATCGCTCCGGTTCGGCTCCCAGCGTCATCTACCGTCTGGAACCTGACGGTGACGGGACGTTCACGCCGGTCGCGTTGCTGCAGGATAGCGAGTTCGGCGCGCCACGGGCGCTTGGAATGGCTTTTGGTCCGGATGGCACGCTGTACGTGGTGGGCAACGAAGATGTGGGCTCCACGCATACCCGCTTTGTCATTCAGCGCGGTCGGCGCGAAGGAGAAAGCTGGGTCTGGGAAAACGTAGCAACCTCCGAACCGTATCTGCTCAGTCACACCTGGTTCGATCACCGGGCCAGCGGTATCATCGTGTCTCCGGATGGCTCGACGCTGCTTGTCAATTCCGGATCGCGCACGGATCACGGGGAAATGTACGGCGGCGTGCGCGAGGAAGGACTTACGGCCTTGATCCTGAAAATTCCCGCCAATGCGACCAATCTGGTGTTACCCAACGACCGCCAGGCACTCAAAGCCGGAGGGTATGTGTATGCCGAAGGTACGCGTAACACCTTCGATTTCGCCTACGCGCCCAACGGGGATCTGTTCGGGCTGGACAATGCCGGCGACCGGGACGACAGTGAAGAATTGAACTGGCTTCGAGAAGGCCAGCATTACGGTTTCCCCTGGCGCATCGGGACGAGTACGACGCCGATGCAATTCGAGGGGTATGATCCAGACCAGGATCCGTTCGTGCAGCGTGACCGCAATACGAACAACCTGGCCGACACCGGATGGTATTTCAGCAACGATCCGACCTATCCCGATCCGCCCGAAGGCGTCGTGTTCGTCGATCCGATTCCGAACGTCGGGCCCTACGCGGATAGCTACCGGGATGAAACCACCGGCGAAGTCGTCGATGCCAGCGAGACGGGCACCACGATCGGAACGTTTACCGCGCACCGTTCATCGCTCGGGCTAGTTTTCGATGCGGATTCGCTCGTGGCTGAACCGATGCGGGGTGGAGGGTTTATGCTCAGTTTCAACAGTGCCGACGACCAGATGCTGGCGCGTATGGGCGATACGGGTGAAGATCTGGTTTTCCTGGATTTTGAGAAGGTGAACGAGAACTACACGGTGTCTGCTCATCTGGTAGCCCACGGCTTTGTACATCCTATCGACGCCGTCATGGTGGAAAACACCATCTATGTGCTCGAATATGGGAGCTGGAATGATTTCGGTGATCGGCGGGCGGTATGGGCCGTCACCCTCCCCCGTTACACGGGCACGGCGACCGCAGACGGTCCGGAGCGCGTGAAACCTGAGCTGGCCCTGTTCCCGAATCCCGCCGCCGACCATGCCCTGTTGACCTATCGGATGCCCCGGAACGGGACCGTGCAGATCACCCTGCTGGATCTACTGGGACGGGTGGTCCTTCAGCGTACGCAGACCGGCCAGGCGGGGCGGCTTCTGCTGCCTACCCGGAATCTTTCCGCGGGCGTTTACCTGCTTCGGCTCGAGAGTGGCACGTTCCGGACGTCACGGCTGCTGTACGTGGTGCACTGAAAGGACAGGCCGCAAACCCGGGGTCCTTTCTCCCATCAGGGCTGAACAAATGGGTTGACACGCCGCAAGGGGAAAAGTATCTTAAAGAAATGAAATTTGAATCGATTCATTGTAGATGGATTTTGTCCGCAAAAATGATCGACAGAATGAGTTTTGAAGCTGTGTGAAGCGCTTGAAGATGTCTGGATCGCGGATTGGCCGGGCATCTGGCCGCGATCGGTATCAAGTACGTGCGAGGCTGACGCGCGCCTGCACAGAGAAAAGAACACCGAATATGTGTGCAACGCAATCGAGTTCACGGGGTGGCTGGCTCGGGAGGCTGTGCCGGGTAACCTGGGCCTTTCAGCTTGGCCTGCTGTTGCTGGGAAATGCTCCGGTGATCGCACAGAGCTGGCGAGCAGCCGCACTGCAACGCATCGAACAGTATCGCAAAGGCACGATCCGGGTGCAGGTGCTCGACCCTGATGGACGGCCGGTAGAAGGCGCGCAGGTACACGTGCGGATGCGCCGGCATGCCTTCGGGTTCGGGACGGCGGTCAGTTTTGGACTGGTGCTGGGGCCCAATGCCCACCCTGTCTATCGCGCCAAACTCGAAGATCTGACCGGCGATGGCCGTACGTTCAACATGGCCACGCCGGAAAATGCGTTGAAATGGCCCTGGTGGGAAGCGGAGCGCCCGATCCCCAATGCGCAGAAAATCGAAGTAATCGACTGGCTACGTGCGCTGGGTTATGAAATCCGCGGGCACAATCTGCTCTGGCCGGACTGGCGCTGGTTGCCACAGGACGTTGCGGCACACCGCGACGATCCCGCCTATATCCACGATCGGGTCCGGCGCCACATCGCAGCCGTGGCCGGTCACCCGGGGCTTCGCGGCAAACTGCGCGACTGGGATGTGCTCAACGAACCGGCACACCTGACCGCGCTTCGCGATGTATTTGACGGATGGGGGCCGTACCGACAGGGCGAGGACTTCTACGTGGATGTTTTTCGCTGGGCAAAAGCCGCCGATTCTTCGGCGCGGCTTTTCATCAACGAATTCAACATTATCAACAACTACGCCAACGAAGAGGCAACGCGCGCCTACTACAAACAGATCATCGCAGAATTGCTGGCACAGGGTGCTCCGCTGGAAGGCATCGGAATCCAGAGCCACTTTACGGTACCGTTGCCGAGCATGACCGAGGTCAAGGCGGCGCTCGATTCTCTGGCGGCCTTCGGGTTACCGCTTTCCATCACAGAATATGACGTGCGGGGCGCCTCCGAGCAGGCGGAAGCTTCGTTCATGGAGGATTTTCTGACGATGGTCTTCAGCCATCCGGCCGTCGAGAGCTTTATCATGTGGGGGTTCTGGGATGGCGCGCACTGGCGCGACGACGCCCCCCTGTTCCGAGAAGACTGGACGCTGAAGCCTTCAGGCAAGGTCTTCCTTGATCTGGTTTTCAATCGCTGGTGGACCGACACGACCGGCGTAACCGGACCGGATGGCTCCTGGACGGTTCGGGGATTTCTGGGGGATTACGAAGTGACCGTACGGCATGAAGACCTCCGGGCAGACCGCGAAATGTCGCTTCGGAGCAGGTCCGACACGTCCAGGGTCACGGTGGTGCTGGGAGCGACCGGGGAGCTGATGCGATCTCGACCGAAGGGGAGCAAACCGGAAGTCGTGCCGGGAGATGGAACGCCCGTGCGGAGCAGGCGGGATCGAGTGGCTGCAGCAGGCCTGAGCCGTCCGGGACCGTTGCGGCTGTACTTAAATAGCGGGAACTGAAAGCGCTACGCATTACAACTTAAGATAAGGTCGACAGGCCATGAGGCCGGGCGCTTCTATTTCTGAGCAGCAGGAGCTGGCGGCAAGGGTACGCCAGGGCGATGCGGTAGCCTTCGAGCGGCTGTTTCGGGCCTACTACACGCCGCTGGTGCACTTTGCCGTGCACATCGTGGGCACGCTCCCGGAGGCCGAGGAAGTGGTGCAGCGCGTGTTCGTCAACATCTGGCGCAACCGGGCCGCCTGGGCGCCCCACGTCTCGGTAGCGGCCTATCTCTACGGCGCCGTGCGCAACGAAGCCGTCAAATACAGCCAGCGGCGTCCGCCCGCCGTACCGCTGGAAGAAGCGGCCGAGATGGTCTGCGACCGCCCCCACCCGGACCAGCAACTGGTCGGCAACGACCTGACCGAACTGATCGAACGGCTCATCCAGGAGCTGCCCGAGCAGCGACGGCTGATCTTCACCCTCTCGCGCGATCACGGGCTCACCTACGCCGAAATTGCGCAGTCCCTGGGCATCTCGATCAAGACCGTGGAAACGCAGATGGGGCGCGCCCTGCGTCAGCTTCGGGAGCGCCTCCAGGCGTGGCTGAACGTTGCGCCCTGAAATTTTTGAAAGCCCTTCTGTCAGGGTATCGGCTCGCTGACGGATCTCTTCTACAGCAAGGGGTAACGCGTCATCATGCACGAAGGCATCGACTGGGATCTTCTGGCTAAATACATCGCGGGCGCCTGTTCGGAAGCCGAGCGGGCGGCCGTGGAAGCCTGGGCCGCAGCCGACCCGATGCATCGCCAGCTGCTGGAAGAGCTGAAGCTGACCTGGCAGGTGATGGAGCAGACGCTCCCGCCGGTTTCGGTGGAGGCAGCCTGGCAACGCGTGCGGGCGCAGATGGAAAGGCCAGCCGATCGTCCGGCCATCCCCGCACGGCGGCATCGGGCCAGAGCATGGGGGGTGCGGGTGCTGGCCGTGCTGGCGGTGACGCTGGGGGTTGCGCTGCTGTACCACGAGCTGGGGTGGCTTCCGCGGCCGGAGTCGGTCCACGAATCCGAGGCACCCCGGGTTTTTGTCACGCAGCGAGGACAGCGCGCCACCGTGCAGCTGGTCGACGGCACGCGCATTCTGCTGGCGCCCGAGTCGCGGCTTGAGGTGGCGGCCGATTACGGTCGGACCGGGCGGCACGTGAGGCTGGCCGGCGAGGCCTACTTCGAGGTGGCGTCCGACTCGCTGCATCCCTTTGTGGTGCAGGTGCCCCGGCTGCGTGTGCAGGTGCTCGGGACGGCTTTCGGTGTGCGTGCCTACACCGAAGAAACCCGGGCCTACGTGGCCGTGCGCCATGGTCGGGTGCAGGTGCAGCCCGAGTCGGCTCACGCCAGGGCAGCGGCCGCGCTGCTGGCGGCCGGCCAGGTGGCCCGGTTGAAGGAAGCCGGGCAGCTTGAAATAAGGCGGCCGGCCAGCCTGGACGCCTACGTGGGATGGGCCGAAGGGCGCCTGGTGTTCGAGCGAACCCCGCTGCGCGAAGTGGCCCGCACGCTGGCGCGCTGGTACGATCTGGAGATCCAGCTCGAGGATCCGGCGCTGGGGGCGCGACGGCTGACGGCCACCTTCGAGGAAGCTCCGGCCTACCAGATCCTGCAGATCATTGCGGCCACCATGAACCTGGAGGTCGTGCGAGACGCCGAAAACCCCCGGCGAATCCGCTGGCGGGAAGCCCCGCCTCGACCCTGAAAGCAACGCCAGAAGATCCCGCCGAAGTCGCTGAACCTGAACGTTAACTAAACCGAATAAGGAGCGTCGCCATGGCTACCCGTCAACGCCTTTTCTGGAAGCGCATCGAAGCGTGCCGGTTGTGGTTGCTGGTGCTGGGGGTGTTGCTGCTGGGCGCCGGACAGGTCCGGGCGCAGCAAACGGAGGCCCGAACGGCTTCGAAAGTGGACACGCCCATTGCCTGGCTGAACGACCCGTATCTCGAAAACGCTGCGCGACTCAGCCAGCCCCTGCGTCTGACACTGGAGCAGGTAACGCGCGAGCAGGCGCTCCGCATCATTGCGCAACAGGCCGGCCTGCGCCTTTCCTACGAGTGGAGCGAGGCGATGAACGAGCCCGTTACGCTCCGCCAGTCGCAGGGTACCGTGCTGGACGCGCTCTACGCCGTGACGGCCGGCACCGACCTGCGGCTGATGATCACACGCAGCGGCTACCTGCTGGTCGGTCGTGCGCCGAAGTCCTCGGCCGAAACGGCGGAGCCTGCTCCGGTCCAGCAGGAAGGAAGCATTGCCGGGCGCGTGATTGACGCGGCCACCGGGGAAGGGCTTCCCGGCGTGAACGTCTTTCTGGTGGGTACCACGCTGGGAGCCAGCACCGACATAGACGGTAACTACCGGATCGACAATATCCCGGCCGGTCTCTACACATTGCAGGCGTCCTTCATCGGCTACCGGACGGCCACGGTCGACAGCGTCGAGGTGCGCGCGGGCGAAGTCACCGTGGTCAACCTGGCGCTTGAGCAGGAAGTGCTCGGCCTGGAAGAAATCGTGGTGGTGGGCTACGGTACGCAGCGGCGTCGGGATGTGACGGGCGCCGTCTCGTCGGTGAACGTCGAAAGCCTGCAGGAGCTGCCCGTTACGAACGTTGTGGAGGCGCTCCAGACGCGGGCTCCCGGCGTGCGCGTGATCACTTCCGATGGGCGGCCAGGCGGCAGCGGCCTGGAAGTTCAAATCCGAGGCGCTCGATCGCTGACCGCCAGCAACCAGCCGCTGTTTGTCATCGACGGGGTGCCCGTCGAAGGCGTAAATCTGTCCGAACTGAATCTGAGCGACATTGTCTCGATCGAAGTGCTGAAAGACGCCTCGGCGGCGGCCATCTACGGGGCGCGTGGTTCCAATGGCGTGGTGCTCATCACCACGCGGCGCGGTCGCGAAGGCGAAGGGCGCTTTTCCTATGACGGTAGTATCGGATTTTCAGAAATCGCCAATCCGCTCGACGTTTTCAGCGGGCCGGAATTCATTGCGCTGCGGCGCGAGGCCTATCGTGCGGCCGGTATGCCCACCGACGACGAAACGATTATGGACCCTGTTGAACGGGAGGTTGCGCAGAGCGGGCAGTACGTCGACTGGCAGGAGGCCGTTCTGCGTACCGGCGTGCGTCACAATCATAACCTCAGCTATTCCGGAGGATCGGACGTATTTCAGGTCTATGCCAGCGGCGGCTATCTGCGCGAAGAAGGGATCCTGAAGCGCACGTTCTTCGAACGAGGGACTTTCCGGCTCAACACCGACTACCGCCCGATTTCCTGGCTCAAGTTCACCACGAACTTCCTGCTGGCCCGGACCAAGCAGGATGTGGCGGGCGGCGAACGCTACGGCCCCTTCTGGACCGCTTATACGCTGTCACCGCTGGGGAAAATCTATGACGAGCAGGGTCGGCTGCGGCCTTTTGTAACCGGCGACCCGACCGCCTGGAATCCGCTCTATCAACTCCAGGAGTCCCGCGATGATCGCTGGAGCACGCGTGTGCTCGGCAATCTGGTGGCCCAGGTCAATCTGTATGAAGGCCTGAATTATCAGCTCAACGCGGGCATGGATTACAACGCGACCAAAATGGGCGAGTACCGCACGAGCAACTATTCCGGCGGTGGGCAGCAGCGCGCCGTGCTGGGTTATGGCGAAAGCACCAGCTACACGATCGAAAACATCCTGACCTACGAGCGACAGCTGGGCACGCTGCATAACCTGCACGCCACGCTGCTCTACAGCGTGCAGCGTGTGCAGGACGAAGACCTGCAGGCCCAGACGCGCAACCTGCCCAGTGATCTGCTCGATTACAACGCGATCAGCAGCGGGGCCGATCTGCGCTCGCCTACCCGGAACTATTCGGCCTGGAGCCTGGAGTCCTACATGGCCCGCCTGCGCTACAGCTTCGCGGATCGGTACCTGCTGACGCTTACCGGGCGTATCGACGGCTCCTCCAAGTTCGGGGCGGGCAACAAGTACGGCTTCTTCCCGGCCGTTGCCTTTGCCTGGCAGCTCAGCCAGGAACCCTTCCTGGCCTCCGTGCGCCAGATCGACAACCTGAAACTGCGCCTGAGCTGGGGGCAGACCGGTAACCAGGAAATCCCGATCTATCAGTCGCTCGGGCAAACCAGTCTGTTCTCCTATTCCTTCGGCGGGAATATCGTGAAAGGCTATGCGCCCGCCTCGCTCCCGAACCCCAACCTGAAGTGGGAAAAGACCACGCAGTTCAACCTGGGGCTGGATGCCTCGCTTTTTGGCGGGCGCATCATGTCCACGATCGACCTCTACCGCTCCTGGACCTCGGACCTGCTGCTCCAGCGGCAGATCCCGGTCACGAACGGCTTTACCAGCTTCCTGGATAACATTGGCAAGACGGAAAACTGGGGCATCGACTTCAGCCTGGATACCTATCTGATCAACCGTCCTGATTTTTCCTGGCAGGTGAACCTGAACTGGTCGCTCAGCCGCTCGAAGATCGTCCGGTTGACCGGACAGACCGACGAGGCGGGCAATCCGGTGGATGACATCGCCAACCGCTGGTTCATCGGACACCCGATCGGCGTCATCTACGACTGGGTCTTCGACGGCATCTTCTGTTCGGGAGGGCCTTACGACGAGGCGGCCTGCCAGCAGGAGATCGCCAGCAGCGCCCAGCCCGACGCCCAGCCCGGCGACATCCGGGTTAAAGACCTGAATGGCGATGGAGTAATTAATGATCAGGACCGGGCTATCGTGGGGACTACCGAGCCGGATTGGTACGGCGGGTTGGGGACAACTTTGACTTATAAAAACTTTGATCTGAGCCTCTTCTTTACAACTGTACAGGGCATTACACGATACAACCCCTATATCTATCCTCGGGCCTACGACCCCAATATCGTCGTCCAATTCCTGCAGGGGCGTAACAACCAGATCAAAGTCGACTACTGGACGCCGGAAGATCCAGATGCCGACTTCCCGCGCCCCAATTTCAGGCGAGAGATGCCTCGCTATCTCTCAGCGCGAGCCATTCAGGATGCTTCATATGTGCAGTTGCGCAACATCACCCTGGGTTACACCTTGCCGAAAGCGCTGGCAGCTCGCCTTGGAGTGAACCGGTTGCGCCTGTATCTATCCGGCAATAACCTGTACTACTGGACGGACTTCGAGTCCTACAACCCCGAGCAGGGCGACGTCGAGGGCTACCCGGTAGCCCGGACGCTGACCTTTGGCGTGAATCTGTCCTTCTGACCCGCCGGATTGTGAGCGCTCGCTAACCGAAAACAGAGGAATTGCCATGAAGACATATCTGTCGATGCCAACCCGCTGGCTCCTGAGCCTCCTGCTGCTGGTCGGATTGACCGGGTGCGGTGAGGGCTTTCTGGAAGAGGATCCGCGCACGTTTGTCAGTACTGATATGGTACTGAATACTCCGGAAGGTTTGGAGGGCGCTGTCATTGCACTCTACGATTTCCCAACCTGGCTTTATCATAGCATGCTCTATAGCTACTGGTTCATTTCTGGAACCGATGTGACGCGGGTAGGACCTCTACACGAAGATTTGGGCACAGCGCTCTACAATAGCGATCTGAACCCGCAACATCCGGCTTCGCGGGAATACTGGAACCAGTCGTACCAGACCCTCTACCGCGCCAATGCCATTATCGCCGCGGCTCCGAACGTGGACTTCGACGGCGACGAGGCCCGGCGCAACCGGGTTATCGCGGAGGCCCGTTTCTTCCGAGCCTACATCCTGTTCTATCTCCACCAGCGCTACGGCAATATCCCGCTGGTGACCGAGCCTTCGGAGACCATCCGCGAGAAAGAACAACCCGCCGATCCGGCAGACATCTACCGGGTCATTGTCGACGACCTCCGGTTTGCCATCGACAATCTGGCATGGACGTACGACGACCAGCCCGGCCGGATCACGAAGGGCGCGGCCATGCACCTGCTGGCCAAGGTCTATCTGGTGCTCCAGAACTGGCAGCAGGCAGCCCAGACGGCCGAAACGCTCATCCTGCAGGGGCCCTATGAGCTGCTGGACGACCCGGCCGAAATCTTTGCGGACAACAACGAAAACAACAAAGAGGCGATCTGGACCATTCAGTTCGATCCGCAGGCCGACAACTACGGTCATTTTCTGGCCGTGATGTTCACGCCGCTTTACGACCGCATTCAGGGCGTGGCGCGTACCTTCGAGCAGGGCGGCCGGCCCTGGGCCCGTATGTACCCCAGCGCCTACCTGCTCAGCCTCTTCGACAAAAACGACCGGCGGCTGAAAGCCTGGTACAAGACGCACTGGGTCTACGACGACCCCGACGAGGGGCTGCCGCCGGGCCGTCAGGTGGGCGACACGGTGCGTACCTCGGACTTCTACCCGCCGCTGGATTCAATGCTCTACCTGCATCCGGCCTGCAAGAAGTACTGGGAGTATGGCGCAACCCGCGATATCAACCAGGCCGACTCCTACAAGGGCATCATCCGCTATCGCCTGGCCGAAACCTACCTGATCGCCGCCGAAGCCTACATGCGCCTGGGCGATCAGGCCAAAGCGCTCGAATACATTAACCCGCTGAGGCGGCGGGCCGGTGTACCCGACCTGACCGAACTCAACGAGGACATTCTGCTCGAAGAGCATGCCCGCGAACTGGCCTTCGAACAGGACCGGTGGTTTACACTCAAGCGCATGGGACGCCTGGTGCAGCACGTGCGCCAGTACAATCCGGATGCGGCACCCAATATCAAAGACTGTCATGTAAACATGCCCATTCCGCAGGAATTTGTGGACCTGACGGGCTTCCCGCAGAATGACTGCTATCGCTGAGCGATCGTAGCGCGCGACAGGACGGGGTACCGCTCGAAGCGCCGACTTCGGGTGGTGCCCCGTCCTGCTATCTCTGACAAACAAGGGGGCTTATTTTACCCCGTACCCTTCGGGACCATTTTGCAACAGCACCATGCATCGGTTGATTTTATGGATCCTTCTGCTGGCAGGCATTGGCTTCTGGAGCCGGCCAGGCGTGGCGGAAGACGGCTATCAGCTCTGGTTGCGCTACGTGCGCATCGAGGATGAAGCGCTCCGACAACGCTACCTGCAACAGTTCCGAGCGCTTCACTTGGAGGCCACCTCGCCTACGCTCGAAATCGTTCAGGAGGAGCTCCGGCGCGGCCTGCAGGGATTGCTCGGCACGTCGATTCCATCGGTGGACCGGGTCGAAGAAGGGGTGCTGCTGGTCGGCACACCGGCTTCTTGCCCGACCGTCGCGGCGCTGGGGCTGGAGGCGGAGCTGCAGGCGCTGGGCGACGAAGGGTTCCTGCTCCGAACCATGACGGTAGAAGGACACCGCGCCACGGTACTGGCCGCTGCAAGCGATGTGGGCGTGCTCTACGGTGCTTTTCATCTGCTGCGCCTGCTTCAGACGCACCGGCCGATCGATTCGCTGAATGTTCGCGAAGCGCCCCGCGTGCGGCTGCGCGTGCTCAACCACTGGGACAACCTCGATCGCACCGTCGAACGCGGCTATGCCGGCTTTTCGCTCTGGGACTGGTTCAAACTCCCGGACTACATCGACCCGCGCTACCGCGACTATGCCCGCGCCAACGCTTCGCTGGGCATCAACGGCACGGTGCTGACCAACGTCAACGCCGACGCGCGGGTGCTTTTGCCGGAATTTCTGGAAAAGGTGGCGGCGCTGGCCGACATCTTCCGGCCCTACGGTATCCGGGTGTACCTGACGGCGCGTTTCAGTGCCCCCATCGAAATCGGGGGACTCGACACGGCCGATCCGCTCGATCCCGACGTCCGGGCCTGGTGGCGGGAAAAGGTGGCGGAAATCTATCGCTACATTCCGGACTTCGGGGGCTTTCTGGTGAAGGCCAACTCCGAAGGCCAGCCGGGGCCCCAGGATTACGGCCGCACGCACGCCGACGGGGCCAACATGCTGGCCGAAGCGCTCGCGCCCTACGGCGGCGTGGTCATGTGGCGGGCGTTCGTCTACGCACCGGAGGCCGAAGACCGGGTCAAGCAGGCCTACGACGAATTTGTGCCGCTGGACGGACAGTTTCGCGAAAACGTACTGATTCAGGTCAAAAACGGGCCGCTCGATTTCCAGCCGCGCGAGCCGTTTCATCCGCTTTTCGGCGCCATGCCGCGGACGCCGCTCATGATGGAATTCCAGATCACCAAAGAATACCTGGGCTTCTCGACGCACCTGGCCTATCTGGGAACGCTGTGGGAAGAGGTCCTGCAGGCCGACACGTACGCCCGGGGCGAGGGCTCGACGGTGGCCCGCGTGATCGACGGCAGCCTCTTCGGCCGCGAGCTGACCGGCATGGCCGGCGTGGCCAACATCGGCACCGACCGCAACTGGTGCGGCAGCATCTTCGATCAGGCCAACTGGTATGCCTTCGGGCGCCTGGCGTGGAATCCGGACCTGCGGGCCGACTCGATTGCCGAGGAGTGGATCCGCATGACCTTCACGAACGACCCGCGCTTCGTCGCACCGGTCAAACAGATGATGCTTGAGTCGCGCGAGGCCGTCGTCAACTACATGACGCCGCTTGGACTGGCCCACCTGATGGGTCCCGGCCACCATTACGGCCCGGCGCCCTGGTTCGATCAGGCGCCACGTCCCGACTGGAACAACACCTATTACCACCGGGCCGACACGCTGGGGATCGGCTTCGACCGGACGGCAACAGGCAGCAACGCGGTGGCCCAGTACTTTTCACCCCTGCGGGAAATTTTTGGCAGCCTGGAGCGCTGTCCGGAAAAATATCTGCTGTGGTTTCATCACGTACCGTGGGACTACCGAATGCGCTCCGGTCGCACGCTCTGGGAGGAGCTGGTCGATCACTACTACCAGGGCGTCGAGACGGTCCGGCGCTGGCAGTCGCTCTGGAAGTCGCTCCGGGCGTTTGTCGATCCGGAGCGCTTCGAGCAGATCGCCACGTTGCTGCGCATTCAGGAAAAAGAAGCCGTCTGGTGGCGCGATGCCTGCGTGCTGTATTTCCAGACGTTCAGCCGGCGCCCGATTCCGGCCGGCTACGAGCAGCCCGCCCACACGCTGGACTACTACATCGAACTGCAACGCAAACTTCAACGATTCCCCATGCCGGGGCACTGGGTCGGACGATAGGGAATTGTCCGAGTCGATGTGTCTCAGACAGTGAACGCCTGTTCTAATCGGCCCGCCTTACCGATGCGTTTGGGAATTGTCTTCCTGTTGCTGCTCTGGAGCTGCGCCGCATGGGCGCAGGAGCGACCGGCGTATCTGGACCCGACGCTTCCCATCGAAGTGCGCGTCGAGGACCTGCTCGGCCGCATGACGCTCGAAGAAAAAGTCGCCCAGATGCTGAGTATGCGACAGACGAAGCGGTTGATCGTCGACGAGCAGAATCGCTTCGATCCGAGCCGGGCGCCGGAATGGTTCAAACTGGGCATTGGCCGCATCGAGCGGCCGAGCGAGTATTTCCAGACGGCGCGCGAGGCGGCCGCCTTCACCAACGCCATCCAGCGCTGGGTCAGAGAAAACACACGGCTGGGGATCCCGGTGATCTTTCACGAAGAGGCGTTGCACGGTCTGCGTGCGGCCGAAGCCACAAGCTATCCGCAGGCGATTGCGCTGGCGAGCACGTGGAATCCGGCGTTGGTGGAGCGGGTCTACGGGCGGATTGCGCGGGAGGTGCGGGCGCGCGGGGTGCATCAGGTGCTGGCGCCGGTGGTGGATGTGGGTCGGGAGCCGCGCTGGGGTCGGATCGAGGAGACCTTTGGGGAGGATCCGTACCTGGTGGCGGAGATGGGGAAGGCGGCCGTGTGGGGGTTGCAGGGCCGTCGGGTTCCGCCGGTGGGACCGGGTCATGTGATTGCGACGCTGAAGCACATGGCGGGTCATGGTCAGCCGGAGAGTGGGATCAACGTGGCGCCGGTGTTTTTCGGGGAGCGTCATTTGCGGGAGGTGTTTTTGTATCCGTTTCGGGAGGCGGTGGAGAAGGCGCATGCGCTGAGTGTGATGGCTTCGTACAATGAGATTGACGGGATACCGTCGCATGCGAACGCGTGGATGTTGCGGGATGTGTTGCGGGGCGAGTGGGGCTTCCGCGGCGTCATCGTCTCCGACTGGCATGGCATTCCTCAGCTGATTACCCGTCATCATGTAGCCGAAAACCTGGAGGAAGCCGCCCGTCTGGCCCTTCAGGCTACCGTAGATGTGGAATTGCCCGACTACGAAGCCTACGCGACGCTGGTCGATCAGGTGCGTCGGGAACTGATTCCGGAGTTGGCGGTTGACGAGGCGGTTCGTCGGTTATTATGGGCGAAGTTTGCGGTGGGATTGTTTGACGGGGAGCCGTATGTGGACGAGGCGGAGGCTTCGCGGGTGAACGCGTCGGAGGAGGATCGGGCGCTGGCGTTGGAGGCGGCGCGCGAGGCGATCATTTTGTTGAAGAACGACGGGTTGTTGCCGTTGGAGGCGGGTCGTTTGGATCGGGTGGCGGTGATTGGGCCGCATGCGGGGGAGGTGTTGCTGGGGGGATATTCGGGGCGTCCGCGTTACACGGTGAGCATACTGGAGGGGTTGCGTGAGCGGTTGCGTGGGGAGGCGGAGGTGTTGTATGCGGAGGGGGTTCGGATCACGGAAGACTCGGTCTTCACCGACGAACCCCAGCCGCACTTCGGCGGCACATGGGCTCAGCAGCGCAATGCTGCACATCGCGTTGTGTTCACGCCGCCCGAGGCGAACCGGTCGCGCATCGAAGAGGCGGTCGCGCTGGCCCGCACGAGCGATGTAGTGGTGCTGGTCGTGGGTGGTAATGAGCAGACCGCCCGTGAGGCTTATGCGCCGTATCATCTTGGAGATCGTTTGTCGTTGCGGTTGCCGGGTCAGCAGGAGGAGTTGGTGAAGGCGGTGTTGGCGACGGGTGTGCCGGTGGTGCTGGTGGTGATTGGCGGGCAGCCGTACGTGATCACGGAGTTGGTGGACCGGGTGGGGGCGATCGTGTGGGGCTGGTATCTGGGTCAGGAGACGGGTCGTGCGGTGGCGGAGGTGTTGCTGGGGGATTACAATCCGGCGGGCCGTTTGCCGATCACGATACCGCGTCACGAGGGGCAACTTCCGGCCTATTACAGTCACAAGCCAAGCAAGGAGTTGGACTACGTGGACGGTCCGAGTCGGCCGCTTTTCCCGTTCGGGTATGGTTTGTCGTACACGCGTTTTGCGTATCGGAGTGTTCGGTTGGAGCCGGATCGGGTGGGGGGCTGTGGGGTGGTTCGGGTGCTGGTGGAGTTGGAGAACGTGGGGGATCGTGCCGGGGATGAGGTGGTGCAGGTGTATGTTCGGGATCGGGTGAGCAGTGTGGCGCGACCGGTGAAGGAGTTGAAGGGATTTCGTCGGGTGCATCTGGGGCCGGGGGAGCGGAAGGTAGTGGAGATTGAGCTGGGGCCGGAGGCGTTTGCGTTTTACGGCTTGGAGATGGAGCGGGTGGTGGAGGCGGGGTGGTTTGATGTGCTGGTGGGGGGTAATTCGGAAGAGTTGATCAGCGTGCCCCTGGAAATCACCGAGGGCTGTAACCTGGGACGATAGTTGTTTCTGCAAACCAACCACGGAAAACGATGAGGCAGGTTCTTGTTTTTCTTGGCGTAATGCTTTTGCTGCATCTGAAAGCTGCAGCGCAGGAGCGACCGGCGTATCTGGACCCGACGCTTCCCATCGAAGTGCGCGTCGAGGACCTGCTCGGCCGCATGACGCTCGAAGAAAAAGTCGCCCAGATGCTGAGCATGTGGCAGACGAAGCGGTTGATCGTCGACGAGCAGAATCGCTTCGATCCGAGCCGGGCGCCGGAATGGTTCAAACTGGGCATTGGCCGCATCGAGCGGCCGAGCGAGTATTTTCAGACAGCGCGGGAAGCGGCCGTCTTTACAAATGCCATTCAGCGTTGGGTAAAAGAAAACACGCGTCTGGGCATTCCGGTGCTTTTTCACGAAGAGGCCCTGCATGGTATCCAGGCATCTGAGGCCACGAGCTATCCCCAGGCGATAGCGCTGGCAAGCACCTGGAATCCGGCGTTGGTGGAGCAGGTATACGCGCGAATTGCCCGGGAGGTGCGGGCGCGCGGGGTGCATCAGGTGCTGGCGCCGGTGGTGGATGTGGGTCGGGAGCCGCGCTGGGGTCGGATCGAGGAGACCTTTGGGGAGGATCCGTACCTGGTGGCGGAGATGGGGAAGGCGGCCGTGTGGGGGTTGCAGGGCCGTCGGGTTCCGCCGGTGGGACCGGGTCATGTGATTGCGACGCTGAAGCACATGGCGGGTCATGGTCAGCCGGAGAGTGGGATCAACGTGGCGCCGGTGTTTTTCGGGGAGCGTCATTTGCGGGAGGTGTTTTTGTATCCGTTTCGGGAGGCGGTGGAGAAGGCGCATGCGCTGAGTGTGATGGCTTCGTACAATGAGATTGACGGGATACCGTCGCATGCGAACGCGTGGATGTTGCGGGATGTGTTGCGGGGCGAGTGGGGCTTCCGCGGCGTCATCGTCTCCGACTGGCATGGCATTCCTCAGCTGATTACCCGTCATCATGTAGCCGAAAACCTGGAGGAAGCCGCCCGTCTGGCCCTTCAGGCTACCGTAGATGTGGAATTGCCCGACTACGAAGCCTACGCGACGCTGGTCGATCAGGTGCGTCGGGAACTGATTCCGGAGTTGGCGGTTGACGAGGCGGTTCGTCGGTTATTATGGGCGAAGTTTGCGGTGGGATTGTTTGACGGGGAGCCGTATGTGGACGAGGCGGAGGCTTCGCGGGTGAACGCGTCGGAGGAGGATCGGGCGCTGGCGTTGGAGGCGGCGCGCGAGGCGATCATTTTGTTGAAGAACGACGGGTTGTTGCCGTTGGAGGCGGGTCGTTTGGATCGGGTGGCGGTGATTGGGCCGCATGCGGGGGAGGTGTTGCTGGGGGGATATTCGGGGCGTCCGCGTTACACGGTGAGCATACTGGAGGGGTTGCGTGAGCGGTTGCGTGGGGAGGCGGAGGTGTTGTATGCGGAGGGGGTTCGGATCACGGAAGACTCGGTCTTCACCGACGAACCCCAGCCGCACTTCGGCGGCACATGGGCTCAGCAGCGCAATGCTGCACATCGCGTTGTGTTCACGCCGCCCGAGGCGAACCGGTCGCGCATCGAAGAGGCGGTCGCGCTGGCCCGCACGAGCGATGTAGTGGTGCTGGTCGTGGGTGGTAATGAGCAGACCGCCCGTGAGGCTTATGCGCCGTATCATCTTGGAGATCGTTTGTCGTTGCGGTTGCCGGGTCAGCAGGAGGAGTTGGTGAAGGCGGTGTTGGCGACGGGTGTGCCGGTGGTGCTGGTGGTGATTGGCGGGCAGCCGTACGTGATCACGGAGTTGGTGGACCGGGTGGGGGCGATCGTGTGGGGCTGGTATCTGGGTCAGGAGACGGGTCGTGCGGTGGCGGAGGTGTTGCTGGGGGATTACAATCCGGCGGGCCGTTTGCCGATCACGATACCGCGTCACGAGGGGCAACTTCCGGCCTATTACAGTCACAAGCCAAGCAAGGAGTTGGACTACGTGGACGGTCCGAGTCGGCCGCTTTTCCCGTTCGGGTATGGTTTGTCGTACACGCGTTTTGCTTACCGGCGGGTCTGGTTGGAGCCGGATCGGGTTGGAGGGTGTGGTACGGTGCAGGTGAACGTGGAGGTAGAGAACGTGGGGGATCGTGCCGGGGATGAGGTGGTGCAGGTGTACGTGCACGATCGGGTAAGCAGTGTGGCGCGCCCTGTGAAGGAGTTGAAAGCATTTCGTCGGGTGCACCTGGCCCCGGGTGAACGGAAAGTGCTTACGTTTGAGCTGGGGCCGGAGGCGCTGGCTTTTTATGGGTTAGAGATGGAGCGGGTGGTGGAGCCGGGATGGTTTGATGTGATGGTGGGCGGGAATTCGGAAACGTTGATTAGCGTGCCGCTCGAAGTTACAGATAGCTGTCATCTGGGGTCTTGAGGTCCGGCTGCGCAACCCCGGAGCAAGGTCGGCTTTCCAAGAGGAAGGCCGACCTTTTTGTTTTTTCGCAAGCCTTTGGACGAACCTGGGGATCGATCGGTCGTTTGCCGGTGCGCTAAAACCTGTACGATTGCTGATGGAGGCCTGGTTTGCTTCGCCTTGGGGAGCTTTGTTGATTTTTGCTTTGCGGATCGTCGATGTATCGATGGCAATGATCCGCATGATTCTGGCAGTGCGCGGCTACCGTGGCCGGGCGGCGGTGATTGGTTTCTTTGAAGTGCTTGTCTGGCTGGTCGCTGTTGGCCAGGCGCTTCAACACCTGCATTCCATCTGGCATGTGCTGGGATATGCTACAGGATTTGCAGCCGGCAACTACGTAGGGGTCTGGCTGGAGGAGTGGTTGGCAATCGGGCTACGGGTGGTGCGCGCCATCTTTCGGAATGGTTCGGCGCATCGCGGCGTGCAGGCTGCCCAGCTTTTGCGCGAACGCGGTTTCGGGGTGACGGAGGTCCAAGGCCGAGGGCTCGAAGATGTGGTCGAAATCCTCGAGCTGGTCGTTGAGCGGCGTAACGTGCCTGAAGTGATCCAGCTACTTCGCCAGGTAGATCCTGGCGTGTTTATCAGCGTGGAGGAGGTACGTGCCATTCAGGGAGGATATGTACGCCCTGGTGGCCGCAAGCTGCCGTTCCTGACGCGCCTGCGGACGCTTCTGGTTCGGCTACGTGTATAGCCGGGGCTTCGTTAAAAGGCGATCAGGCTTGCTGCAATGGCTGCAACAGCAACAGAATGCCGTTTTGCTCCGCAAGCAGGTTGCGGACGCGTACCTGGAACCAGCGCCAGTGTCCTCGACCGGTGCGTAGCCGGAGCAGCCAAGAGGCCTGTTGCTTGCACTGCCGGGCCATAGCGGCCAGGTCATGCCAGACCTGCTGCAGGTTGCGGCTGTGCACGTAGGTGAAGAAACAGGGGTCAATCGGCCGCTGCTCGGGATAGTCGAGCAGCCGACGCGCGGCCGGGGTTATGTGTTGGATGTCACCGTTTGCATTCAACAGCAGAACGGGCAGTTGCGGGTTCAGGATATTTTCTGGCCGAAAGCGCTTCCGAACAGCAAAGGGCTGATCTTGCATCAGATCTGTAATCATGGGATTTCCCTCCCTTTCCAGGCCAAACCATGAGTAGCCTTACGTAGTTGAATCATACAACAAAATCGGCCCGAAGGCAAGCGCTTCCGGCCGGTAAGCGTGTGAAAAACTTGCTGTCTAACACCAATGCGTATCATTTCGCTCCTTCCCGCTGCTACGGAATGGGTCTGTGCTTTTGGGGGGCGAGAAGCCCTGGTAGGCCGCTCTCATGTCTGCGACTATCCTCCGGAAGTGGTGGACCTGCCTGTCTTGACCCGTCCGCGCGTCGATGCTCAGGGCACCTCGGCCGAGATCGATCGCCAGGTGCGTGCGGTGTGGGAAGAGGGGAAGAGCCTGTATGAAATTGACTGGGCCCAACTGCATGCGCTGCAGCCCGACTTGATCTTGACGCAGGCGCAGTGCCCGGTCTGTGCCGTATCGGCTTCGGAGCTGGAAGCCGGGTTGGCCGACTGGCCCGGCTCGCCTCCGCGTCTGTTTACGATGGCACCACAGACGCTCAAGCAGGTGCTAGATAGTGCATTGGCGCTCGGGCGGGCCATCGGGCGCACGCAGGAAGCCATGAGCTACCTGGCACGTGCCGAAAAACGACTGCGCCAGTTGCGTGATTTCCTGGGACTGCGGCGACGCATGGAAGGCGTGCCCCTTCCGCGAGTGGTCTGCATAGAGTGGCTCGACCCGCTGATCGTTGCCGGCCACTGGATGCCCGACGTGGTGGAGCTGGCCGGTGGGCAGCCGGTGCTGACTGAGTCGGGCCACCCTTCACGAACTATCTCCTGGGCCGAGCTGCAGGAGGTCGATCCGGATGTGTTGCTGCTGATGCCCTGTGGCTTTTCGGTGGCGCAGACCGCGCGCGAGCTCGCAATCCTGTCGCAGCGTCCGGAATGGCAGGCGCTGCGGGCTGTGCAGGAAGGCCGGGTTTTTGTGCTGGACGGCCATGCGTATTTCAACCGGCCGGGACCACGCCTGTATCGCTCCATCGAACTGGTGGCGGTTTGCCTGCATCCGGACCGGCTTTCGCCGGAGTTGCTCGACGTGCAGCCCTGGGAGTTGCAGACGCTGGAGGCCGCGCTGGCCTGATCAGTTGCGGCTCCGAAGCGTCTGGCGGAGCAACTGTTCCAGCTCCAGCATGGCCTGCGCGCCTTCCAGCAGCTCGCGCAGTTCGATCAATTCGGCGCGGGTGCAGGCGTAGCGCACGTCGGCCGCCTCCAGCCGTCCCGTCAGCGACAGGGCGCACAGGCTCCCGGGCTCCCAGGCGTCGAGCGGCACCGAGCGCACGCGCTCGCAGAGCGCCTGGAAGCACTCGGGCGAAAGCTGGAGCAGCAATCGCCCGAGTGCCACCTCGAAGCGGCCGCAACACGCGCAGCGCAGCACGTAGCCATGCTCGGTGCAAAACAGATACGGACGTTCGGCCGAGGCTGCATGCATGGCTTCCGGTGGTTTCAGTGGGTTGGACCCAGCGCGGTGGTCGTTGCTTCCAGCCAGCCGGCCTGACGGCTCAGCCGCTCCCACTGGCGTTCGATCCAGGCGGTGATGGCCGGGTGCGGCAAGAGGCCGGTTCCGTCGGCCCGATAGGTCAGCCCGTCCAGTACCTTCCGGTAGGGGCCGAAGCCGTAGACCCGGAAGGGAATGACCAGCACGGTGCGGCCGGCCTGCGTTTCAGCTTCGACGAACGCCCGGATGCGCCGCTCGGCGTCGGCGCGAAGCGCCGGCCAGTCTTCGCGCAGCGTCTCGACGCGCACGGCGTGAAAGCCCAGCGCACGGACGAGCTGCGCATGGCGCTCCATGGCCACGATCCAGCGTGCGTTGAGCACCTCGTCTTCCGTGCCATGTGCCAGGAGCAGCACGGACTCTCGGCGGGGATCCCGGCTGAGCGCCAGCGCCCGATCGGCCAGGATCGGACCGATTTCGGGCGCTTCCATCAGGCCCGCTTCGCTCAGCACCAGTTCCAGGTTGTGCCGGAGCGGAGGCGGTGTGCCTTCCGGGTGGTGCCCGTCATGGTTGCCGTGGCGATGCAGCAGAAAGCGGGCGGGCGGGTCCGGACGCAATCCCAGCAGGTATTCGGTCTGGTGCCGGAACGAAGCGCCGTCCATGAACAGCCGGACCACCACGGCGCGGCGTGCGCCCTGCGCCTGCAGCGTGTCAAGCGCCTGCTGGAGCGTGTGCGGATCGGCCATCCCGAAGGCGACGGCCGTTGGCCGCCCGGCCCGCAGCGGCGCCACCGCTTCGAGTACGGCCCGATTCCACGCCGGGGGGCCGCCGTGCGCCATCACAAGCAGGCCCGGCTGTGTGCTGTCGGGCGTGGGGATCAGCGTGGTCCAGATTAAAAGCAGCGTCAGCATGGTTTTACGCCTCCGGTCAGGTTATTGCAGACGACGGGATCCGTCGGGTTGAAAGACGTACTCGAACGTGTAGTAGCGCGAAGGATTGGCTTCGGGATCGATGGCCCCGGGATCGGGGGCGCCCTTGTAGTAGCTCAGGATCCGCACCTTGGCATAGCGACCGTCGGCCGTACGCACGGCAATCGTGCGGCCGGGAATCGGGGTGACGATGTGGGTGGTGGGATCGTAGTTGTACCAGCCGTTGCCCGAGCCGGGGCAGATGGCGCGCTTGACGCCGTTGGGGCATTCGTCCACGCCGTCCACCCGGAACTGATCGTCGGTCGGCGCTTCCGTCACTTCCTCGAAAGGCACCTCCAGCACGACCGCGCCGCCCTGTCCTGGACCGCTCGTGCCGCCGTTGATCAGGATGTTCGTGCCCTGGAAGGCCAGGTCCCAGGCCGTCGAAGCCGAGTCGCTTCGGTCCGGCTCGTCGTAACGCAGTACGATCTGGCCGGTGCGCAGGCTGAAGAACGTGTACCGTCCGGTGCCGACCGGCCGTCCGGTCTGAGGATCCGGCGTGGTGGGATCGGCCGGCAGATCTTCGACCCGCACGGCCTCGACCGGCGTGGTTTCATCGAGCGGTTCACTGCTGTCGCAGGCAGCCAGAAGCAGGACCAGCGTCAGGCTCAGCAGCAGGAAGGTTCGTGGGTGCATGGTTCACTTCGGGTTTGGGTTACACATGAACGGTGAGCGTCACAAACCAGCGGCGACCGGGCTGAAAGGGCATCAGCGCCGGACGCCGTAGATCGAACAGGTTGAAAGCGCCGCCCTGAAGCTCCAGGTGGCGGCCCAGCCGGCGTCCGACGGTCAGGTGCCAGAGGCTGTAGCCGGGTACGTACTCGTCGGTGCGGTTGGGCACGCCGTTGCCGTCCACGTCGCGGTAGCCGTAGCGGCTGCGCCACACGCCGCGAAGCGCCACGGTCAGTCCGAGCGAAGTGGGTTGCCAGCGTAGATGTAGGGTGCCGCTATGACGTGAACGGCCCAAAAGACCTCCGTAGTCGCTGCGGCGCAACCGATAGTCGCGTCCCGAAGGCGTGCGTCCAAACAGTCGGCCTGCTTCGATGGCCTCCAGGATGTCTCGATCAGCGGCCTCCAGATATTGATAGCTCAGGCTAAGCGACAGCGCTGACCATGGCTGGATCTTCAGGGTCGCCTCCAGTCCGCGGGTGTAGATGCGCTCCAGGTTGAAATAGGAGTAGACGAAAGCCTGGTTAGTCTTTTGCGCGACTGGTTGCGTGTCGATCAGATCGCGAACTTCGTTGTGGAACAGGTTAAGCGAAAGTGTCAGCGTGCCTCCAAGCCACAGCGCCTCACCTCCTATGTTGAGGGCGACAGAGCTTTCTGGGCGTAGCGTGGCAACCTGATCTGGATCCATCAATAGCTGAGCGATCTGCCCCTCGTCCTGCAGCCGGGCCAGTTCTTCCCGAAAGCGGGTGACGCCAAATACGCTGTAACCGGCTGCTGCATTTGTAAACACCAGATAGCGCTGACGAAAGTCCGGGGCTTTGAAGCCACTTCCGATCGATGCACGCAGGCGATAGGAGGCAGCAGGGCGGACCAGCACCGCCAGGCGCGGACTGATCCGGCTGGCATAGTCGCTGTGGGCATCAAAGCGAAGACCGGAAACTACCTCGAGCCAGGGATGAGGCGTCCATTCATGCTGGGCGAAAAGAAAGCCGCTCCGGGCCGAGACGCGGTTGACATAGCGATCCCCTTCCAGTGCTTCTTGGACTGCTCCGCTGCCAAGTGTCAGAAGCTGGTGGTTTGTTAGCAATTGCTGCAGGCGCACTTCGAGCTTGCGGTAGGCCTGGGAAAATCGATCCTGGTAATACAAGGCCTCGTCGTGCTGTCGGGTGATGCGGGTATGGGTTTCGTACCCTGTCAGGTAAAGCGAAGCGTCAAGCCGCAGGCGAGAGGTGAGCTGCTGCTGCAGGCGAGGGTGCAGGCTCCAGTTCTTCTGGCGATAGGTTTCTGCGTGGGGAGCGTTATCAATAGCAAAGGTGCTTTGTTGTTGCTGTTGGTGATAGCGTGCAGCCACCGATAGCAGAGCGCTTCTGGGCAGGTCCCAGGTCAGGTAGGTATCGGCCGTATAGTCGCGCAGCGCAGGAGCAGTAGGACCAAAAACTTCCGGGGCCAGATCGTAGCCTTCGGTGCGGTAGTGGTCAAGCAGCAGGGTGGCGCCCAGGCGGTTGCGTCGCAGTTCGCTGGTAGCGCCGAGCTGGTAAGTCCCGAACCTTTCCATACGGGCGTGCAGGGTAGTGGCCATCGGTGCTTCGGGACGATGCCGGATCAAGTTAACCACCCCAGCCAGTGCTTCACTGCCGTAAAGCGACGACGTGGGACCACGTACGATTTCGATGCGGTCCAGGCCCTGTACAGTGAAACGCTTTAGGTCCAGCGTACCTGCTGTGCGGCCAATGACCGGCTCTCCATCGAGTAACAGCAACGTGTAATCGGGCTCAAAGCCCTGGATCATGAGACCAGTGCCATGATCTTCGAAGAGCAATAGGCCGGGTTGTTCGGCCAGCACATCCGATAGGCGAGCAGCACCACTCCGACGAATGGCTTCGGCCGGGACGAGTTGCACGGGGACCGGGACATCGCTCACGGCCCGCATGGAACGCGTAGCGGTGATGACGACAGGCGGCAGCGGCACCGCCCGGGTTGTATCGATAGCAACCTGTGGGAGCAGTAGCAACAACAGGAGTTTCATAAGAGACAACTTATTTGGATTTGGTCTAAATAATAAAACTGGGTAAATGAATGTAAAAGTGGGGATGTGTGAAGCTATGGTAAAAAAGGGGTAAGCGCCGGCTGGCTGTTGTTTGGGCTCCGATGCTTTTCCCAGACCGCCTCGCATCTGCCCTGCTGGAAGTCCAGCCCTGGGAGCTGCAGCCGTTGGAAGCAGCGCAGGCCTGATGGATTCCGGATAGGGCAGGTAGGGACAGCCGAGCGCCCGGACGCTTTTCTTCAGAGTGGTGCAGCTGGAAAAAGTGCAAGGCTGCCCTTAACTTAAGCGGACAGCTCTTTAGTTGAAGGAAGTCACGTAACCGAACCCGAAAGTCATGGCCCTTGATATCTCCACGCTCGAAACCTGGCTCTGGGATGCCGCCTGTGCCATTCGCGGCCCCGTAGATGCCCCGAAGTTCAAGGATTACATCCTTCCGCTGGTCTTCCTCAAGCGCCTTTCCGACGTGTTTGAGGATGAGATGGACCGTCTGGCCGAGGAGTACGGCAGCCGAGAGGTAGCACAACGTATCGTTGAGGAGGAACGGGAGCAAGGCATCATCGCCCGTGGTGGCGGCTCGGTGCGCTTCTACATTCCCGAAAACGCCCGCTGGAAAGCCATCCGTACCCGTGGCCAGGCCGGCCTGGGCCAGTTCCTCACCGATGCCGTGCGGGCCGTAGCCCGCGAGAACCCGCGTCTGCAGGGCGTTATCGACATCGTCGACTTCAACGCGACAACGGCAGGGCAGCGGATCGTGGCAGATGAGTACCTGGCCCGCCTAGTGGACGTACTCTCTCGCCATCGCCTGGGCTTGCGTGATGTGGAACCCGACATCCTGGGCCGCGCCTACGAGTACCTGCTGCGCAAGTTCTCCGAGGGCCAGGGCCAGAGCGCGGGCGAGTTCTACACCCCGCGCGAGGTGGCCGTGCTCATGGCCCGCATCCTGGAGCCCCAACCGGGCATGACCGTCTACGACCCTTGCTGCGGATCTGGCGGGCTGCTCATCAAGTGTCACCTCCGCCTGCTGGAGACCCATGGAGAGGAACAAAACGGCCACCGCCGGTTGCCTGCCCATCATGCGCCGCTTCAACTCTTTGGCCAGGAAATCAACCCGGCCACCTTCGCCATGGCGCGCATGAATGCGGTGATCCACGACATGGAGGCCGACATTCGCCTGGGCGACACCATGCGCCACCCCGCCTTTCGCGATGAGACCGGCCGCCTCATGGCCTTTGATTTGGTCACCGCCAATCCCATGTGGAACCAGAACTTTCCTACGGATCTGTACGAGAACGACCCCTACGAACGTTTTCACCTGGGCATCCCGCCCGCTTCCAGCGCGGATTGGGGCTGGCTGCAACACATGCTGGCCTCGCTGAAAGAGGGGGGCCGTATGGCGGTGGTGTTGGATACGGGCGCGGTGAGCCGGGGCAGCGGCAACCAGGGTGCAAGCCGCGAACGCGACATCCGTAAGGCTTTCGTGGAGCGGGACCTGATCGAGGCGGTCATTCTGCTGCCGGAGAACCTGTTTTATAACACCAGCGCGCCGGGCATCATCCTCGTGGTCAATCGCCAGAAGCGCCATCCCGGCGAGATCCTGCTCATCAACGCCAGCAAACTCTTCGCCAAGGGCCGGCCCAAGAATTACCTGACCGGTGAGCACATCGAGACCATTGCCCGGCTGTACCACGAATGGAAAGCGGAGGAGGGCGTATCCGCGATCATCACGAAAGAGGAGGCGGCCCGCAACGACTATAACCTGAGCCCCAGCCGCTACGTGGCCCAAAACGGCGCCGAGGAGACCCTGCCGCTGGAAGAGGCCATGGTGCTGCTGCGCGAGGCGGAGGAAGAGCGCGCCGAGATGGAGCACCGCCTGCAAGAAGTGCTGGGAGTTTTGGGGCTTCAAGGCAAGGGGACATAGCGCATGGAGAAGCTTGAGGCTACGGAAGGCCAAACCCTGGAGTTCAAAAGGCAATGGACCGATCGGGCTCTGGAGGATCTGGCGGCCTTCGCCAACACGGAAGGCGGTAGGCTCCTCCTCGGCGTCCGAGACGATGGGGAAGTTGTGGGCACGCGAGCGGATGACCGAGAACTCCAGCGCATCGCCAACCTCATCGCCGCCCATCTGGGCATCACGCCGTCGGTTCGCGTGATTGAGATGCAGGGCCTGCCGGTGGTGGAAATTCGGGTAGATCCGGCCCCGGGGTTGGTGCCCTACAAGGGGCGGTATCTCCGCCGCGTGGGCACCACAAACCGCGATTTCTCGCCCGAGGAACTGGCCCGCCACATCCTCACGCGTTCCGGGAGGAGTTGGGATGGGCTGCCCAGCGATTGGTCGCTGGAGGAGGTGGATCCGGAAGCCCTGAAGGCCTTTGCCCGCCTGGCTCGAGAGAGGCTTCCCCATGTAGATCTCTCCGATCCCGAAGGGACGCTGCGCAACCTCAACCTCGTAGAGGGGAAGCGGCTGAAGAACGCAGGGGTGCTGCTCTTTGGCAAGCGGCCCCAGCGCCTCTTTCCCCAGGCGCAGGTGCGCGTCGGCACCTTGTGGGAGCAGTTAGACGGGGTGATGGCGCGCTTTCGCCAGGTGCTCAAGGTGCGTTTCGCCATCCGGGTGGAAGAGCCGTCTTTAGCGGGGCTACAGCGTGAAGAGACATGGGAATATCCGCTGGAGGCCCTGCGGGAGGCGGTGGTGAACGCCCTCATCCACCGGGATTACACCTATCCGGCGGACATCCAGATCCGTTTGGAGGAAGATCGCTTGGAGGTTTGGAGTCCGGGGGAGTTGCCGTCGCCGCTTACGCCTGAGCAGCTCTATCAACCCCACTCGTCGGTGCTTCGTAATCCCCTTCTCGCCCAGGCCTTCTACTTTGCCGGCGTCATCGAACGCTGGGGCACGGGCACCACGCGCATCGTCCGCCTCTGCCGGGAGCAAGGGCTTCCGGAGCCCGAGTTTGCGAACTGGCAGGGTGGCTTTCGGGTGACCTTCCTGAAGGACCCTTACACCCCGGAGCGGCTGCGCAAGTTGGGCCTGAACGAGCGGCAGATCAGGGCGGTGCTGTATGTGAAGGAGCATGGGGAGATCTCGAATCGTGACTACAGAAGTCTGACAGGTGTGTCGGACGAAACTGCCCGCCAAGACCTCCTGGCGCTGGTCAAACTGAACATATTGCGGGTTGAAGGCAAGGGGAGGGCAACGAGGTATGTGCTGGGGAGTTTTGGCGATTAATTGGCGTTTTCTTGGCGATTTTGGCGATTACTTGGAGATTCCAATAAGGGCTCAGAAAGGGCTCAAAAAGGACTCAAAGGGGTCAAAAACGGGTCAAAGGGGCAACAAACAACCCGATGGAGGAAAAGCATGATGCCTGAGCGTTCAGATATACCTCCTGGCTACCGCATGACCGAACTCGGCCCCCTGCCCGAGGAGTGGCAGGTGGTCAGGTTGGGGGAGGTTTTGACACCTGTCTATAAGAAGTTGCGTGAAACTTTGGTAGAGGACGATAAAGTCTACCGTCTTTTGACCGTAAGACTTTATGCCAAAGGGATCACGCTGCGTTCAGAAGAAAAAGGCAATCGAATCAAAACTAAGAAACTGTACTGTACGAAGTCTGGTGACTTCGTATTTTCAAAAATAGACGCTCGTAATGGAGCATGGGGATTTGTCACAGATGAGTTGGAAGGTGGGCTTGTTAGCGGCGATTTTCCTATCTTGACACTTGAACGTCATAAAGCAGACCAGTCCTTTATAGAGCTGCAATTAGCCCAACCTACCGTCTGGGAACCGCTGAGAAATATCGCGGTTGGAACAACAAATAGAAGGCGGTTGCATACATTTCAGCTTCTTCAGGTGGCAGTTGCTCTCCCGCCCCTCGCCGAGCAGCGCGCCATTGCCCACGTGTTGCGGACGGTGCAGGAAGCCAAGGAAGCTACCGAGCGCGTCATCGCTGCCCTCAAGGAGCTAAAGAGGAGCCTGATGCGCCACCTCTTCACCTACGGCCCCGTGCCGCTGGATCAGACCGAGGCGGTAGAACTGCAAGAGACCGAAATCGGCCCCCTCCCCACCCACTGGCGGGTGGTGAGGTTGGAGGAGGTGTTTGATATCCAACAAGGTAAGGCACTTTCTCGCAAAAAGGACAAAGGCTTACGACCGCGTCCATTTTTGCGAACTGCCAATGTCTTTTGGGGACGTCTTGACTTGTCAAATTTGGATCAAATGGATTTTAGCGAGGAGGAAGAGAAGAAGTACGCATTGAGGCCAGGGGATCTGCTTGTATGCGAAGGTGGAGATGTTGGGCGTACAGCCATTTGGGAAGGGCAATTAAAAGACGTGTATTACCAGAATCACCTTCACCGCTTGCGCGCAAAGAGCCAGGATGTTGAGCCCCGTTTTGTAATGTATTGGATGCAGACAGCGATGACTTTATTGGGGCTTTATCTTGGTACAAGCAATAAAACCACGATTCCCAATCTCTCAAGAAGTCGTTTGGCAAGCTTTGCTATCCCCCTCCCCCCGCTCCCCGAACAGCAGGAAATCGCCCGCATGCTGCAGGCCGTGGACGCCCGCATCGAGGCCGAGGAGAAGAAGAAAGCCGCGCTGGAGGCGCTGTTCAAAACCCTGCTGCACCACCTGATGACGGCCAAGGTGCGGGTGCCCGAGGAATTCGTGGCCCGATTCGCGGAGGTATTGCCATGACCCGATACGACCCCCAACGCCACCGCCGTTCCATCCGGTTGAAGGGATACGATTACACCCAACCGGGCGCGTATTTCATCACCATTTGCACCCACGGGCGCGCCCCTCTGTTTGGCGACGTGGTGGACGGGGAAATGCGGTTGAACGACATGGGGGAAATCGTGCGCGCGGAATGGTTCAAAACGGCCCAATTGCGGCCGTACGTGGTGTTGCATGAAGACGAATTCGTGGTCATGCCCAACCACATCCACGGCATCATTTGGATCGTGGACGATGTAGGGGCGACGCGCCGCGTCGCCCCTACCAAAACCAACCCACCCGCCGGCCCCGCGCCGGGTTCTATTGGCGCCATTGTGGGTGCATTCAAATCCGCGGTCACGCAGCGCATCAACCAACGGTGCGGCACCCCCGGCACATCCGTCTGGCAACGCGATTACTACGAACACATCATCCGCACCGAGCGCGCCCTGAACGCCATCCGGCGCTACATCGCCGAAAATCCCCTGCGCTGGCACCTGGACCGCTACAACCCCTACGCTACCGGCACCGACCCGCAGACCCGCGACCTGTGGCGCCTGTTGCAAACCGACGCGCGGGCCCGCCCCCACGGTACGGGCGACCCATTGGATCGCCCCAAATCCCGGGATGACCAGGAGGACCGGCCATGACTCTCGCCAGCGAACGCCGCATCGTCCAAAACCCCTTCATTCGCTACGCCGAGGAGGCCGGCTGGCAGTATCTATCTCCGGAGGAAGCCCTGCGGCTCCGCGGCGGAGAGGATAGCCCCATCCTGCACACCGTTTTTATCGAGCAACTGCAGCGCTTAAACCCCGGAATTGTGGATTCGGTGACCAAGGCCGAGGAGGTCTTCAACCGTCTCATCCGCGTCCGGCCCAACATCGAAGGCAACCTGGAAGCCTGGGAGTACCTCAAGGGGCTGAAAACCGTCTTCGTCGAAGCCGAGCGCCGCGAGCGCAACCTGCGCCTGCTCGATACGGAGAACATAGAGGCCAATCGCTTCCATGTCACCGACGAGTTTCGCTTCGTCAGCGGCCACGTCGCCATCCGCGCGGATGTGGTGCTCTTCGTCAACGGGATCCCCGTGATCGTGGTGGAAACCAAGGCGGCCACCCGCCCCGAAGGCATTGCCGAAGCCTTCGACCAGATCCGCCGTTACCACCAGGAAGCGCCCGAACTCATGGCCCAGGCGCAGATCTTCGCCCTCACCCACCTGGTCAGGTTTTTCTACGGTGCCACCTGGAGCCTATCGCGCAAAACTCTCTTCAACTGGCGGGAAGATCTTGAGAGACAGCGCGCCGTGTCCCAACAACCTGCCGATTTCGAAACCCTGGTCAAATCCTTTCCTGGAAGACTATCGCGCCCTGGTGGCGATGTACCGTCTGCTGCGCAGCGCCTATGAGCCGCACGTGTCGGTAGACAAATCCTTCCTGCGCAAGACGGCCGAGATCGTCCAGCAACACACCACCACGCAGGCCGTCCACGAGCCCCAGGCCACCTACGAGATCGGCGCCGGTGCGCTGCTGGCGCTCGTCGCTCAGGACAAACCCGACGCGGTCAAGGTTTTCAACCTGCTCCGGGCACTGCATCGCCTGGTGGAAGCCCAAGGGAAGGAACAGCCCCACCTGATCCCCATCGGCGAGCGGGCCGAAGCCATCCGTCAGGCTTACGAAGCGCGGCAGATGAACAGTCAGCAGGCCTTGGAAGCCCTGAACGACCTGGTGCGCCGCCTGCAAGAAGCCGAGGAAGAGTGGCGCGAGAGCGACCTTACACCGGAAGCCTTTGCCGTGGCCTGGTGGTTGCGGGTGCAAAAGGAGATGGACGCACCGCAAGCCCACCGTCTGGCTGCCCACATCGAACCGGCCTTCCGGGCCTTCCCCCACTGGGCCACCAGCCAGCACCAGGAGCGCGAGCTGCGCAAGCAACTCTACAAAATCCTGGTCGAGGCGGGAGTCAAGGAAGTGGTCGCCTGGGCCGACGAAGTGTTGACCCTGTTACGGGGGGTATCCTCATGAGCCAACGCGGAACAAAGCACGCAGAAGCCACATCGCCCTTGCAGGAGGCCATCTCCCGTGACATCCTGTTGGCCGAGGTGTGGGCTTGGGCGCGACGCATCGGCGTGGAGGAGCGCCTGCGCGAGGTGCGCATCCAGCCCATGAGGCGCAAGTGGGCCAGCGTTTCCACCCGCGGGCGGCTGACCTTGAGCCGTGACCTGCTCGACCAACCAGCGGCCTTTCGGCGCCAGGTCATTGTGCACGAGTTGGTGCACCTCAAACTCCGCCACGGCGGGCACACGAAACTCTTCCACGCCCTGGTGCGGGCCTATCTGACTCAGTATGAAGGTAGGGATGCATAAAGGCCAGGCGGTACGGGCTGGAAGCAGGGCGTTACAGGTGCCACTGAAGTTGAAGCTGAAAGTGGCGGGGTGGGGCCAGCAAGGCAGGCCGTTCTACATAGTAGTAGTCCAGGGCATTTTTGACTAGAAAAGTTAGCGTTAGCGACGAGACCTGCCAGCGCAGGCGCAGGTCGAGCACGCGCACCGGCACGGTCACCTCGGCGTCCGGCACGAAGCGCGCAAACTCGGTATCGATACGCTCCGGGCGGCTGGCCACGCGCAGGTCTGCACCCAGCGCCAGATGGGACGGCAGCATCATCGTGAGGCTCGTTTTGAGCAGGTGGCGGCTCCGGAACGACAGCGGCAGGGGTTCGGGACCGGTCAGGTCTTTCGCGTCCAGCAGGGTGTAGCCGAGCATTCCTTCCAGCCAGCCGCCCAGCAGGCGGACGTCCAGGGTGGTCTCCAGACCGCGAATGCGGGCGCGCGTCAGGTTGACGAACTGAAAGGCCAGGCGCTCGGCCTGAAAGCGCGGCTCGACGAGGTCCCGGTAGTCGGTCCAGAACAGCGCCAGCGTGCCGTTCAGCTCGGCCAGCAGACCCGCGCGGTAACGATAGCGGAGCCCCACCTCATAACCGGTGCTGGTTTCGGGACGCAGGTCCGGGTTGGCGACGATCGGGAAGAATTCCTGGTTTTCGATGTAGCGCTCGGCCACGCCGGGCACGCGGAATCCCAGTCCGAAGGCGGCGTGCAGCGTCAGACCGGGCCGCGCCTGGAACAGTACGTTGGTGCGTGGACTGAGCCGGGTAATCCACCGGTCGGCGCGGATCTGGTAGGCGTCGAAGCGCAGGCCGCCGGTCAGGCGCCAGCGCGCCGTGAGCGCCTCTTCCCACTGGCCGAAGACGGCCACTTCGGGCTGGCTCCGAAACGGATGACCGTCTTCGGACGGAAAGAACGAGGAGCGCGTGGCGACGGCGTCGGCTGAAGCGCCGAAGGTCAGGTAGCGTCCTTCGACCGGCTGCCAGTCGAGCTGAAACTGACCGCCGTAGCGAAAGCCCAGCGTGCCCTTGGAGAGCGGCTTCGGACGGCCCTGTTCATCGAGGGGACGCAGCGCCAGTACGTAGAGTCGCCCGCCGATCGTGTAGAAGAAGTTGCGGCCGGGTGCGTGCGTGAAGGCCGGCAGGAGCATCCACTGGAGCGACTGGGTATCGTTGGCACCGACGGCATCTTGGGCTCCGGTGGTGGGAATGCCGCCGGGGTTGAGCGGATCGCGCAGGCCGTTCCAGTACAGGAACGAGTCGTTGCGCCGCCAGGTCAGGCTCGAGAGCACCACCACGCGCGCGTCGGCGGCCGGCTGCCAGCGCAGCTTCGTGTAACCCTGCAGCATGGTGCGTTCGCTGAAGTTCAGGTGGCCCGTGTCGCGCAGATAGGTGAGGTGGATCCAGCCGCCGAGCCGGTCGCTCAGGCGTCGGGCATGCGTGAAAATCGCGGTGCCGAAGGGCCGCCAGTGCCGCGCCCCTTCCCAGTGTGCCCGCCATTCCTCATGACGCACAGGCTCGTAGGCACCGCCGGAGAGGCGCACTTCCGTTTCGGGCTGCTCCGGAAAATCGCGCGTGACGACCTGAATCACACCGCCCAGCGCGCCGCTTCCGTAGAGGGCCGAGCCCGGACCTTTGAGCACTTCGATCCGGTCGATCTGGGCGATGGGCAGCAGTTCGAAGGGCACGCCGTCGGCATCGGGCGACAGCATTGGGAAGCCGTCGATCAGCAGCAGCACGCGGCTTCCTGCATTGTAGGTGAAGCCCGACGAGCCCCGGATGTTGACCTGGTTGCCCGTCATCTGCACGCCGGGAATGTAACGCAGTGCGTCGTCGAGCGTGAACAGGCCGCGTGCGGTCACGTCGGCCAGCGACAGCACCGACAGGCTGATGGGCACCTGTTCCAGCGGCTGGGCTCGCCGCGCGGCCGTCACGACCACTTCCGGGGCCTCGATGATGGTGGGGACCAGGGCAAAGTCCAGATGCCGATGCGTGCCCGGCGTGAGCGTGACGGTCTGTTCGGCCGGCACGTAGCCGACGGCCGACGCGCGTACCGTGTACGTGCCGGGCGGAATGTTCGCAATGAGGTAGTGTCCCTCGGCGTCGGAGGCGGCGCCGTAAAGCGTCCCCACGAGCACCACGTTCACGCCGGCGAGCGGCGTGCCGTAGACGTCGCGCACGGTGCCTTCCAGCGTGGCCCGTTCGGGCTGGGCACGCAACGGCAGGGCCACCAGCAGCAGGAGCCAGCCGTATTTCATGGCGATCCCGGAAAACTGGCAGGGTTCCGAAAGTCGGCCTCCAGCACGATGGGGCGGCGCTCACCCGGCCGGAGGATGAGCGGCCGGTCGTAGACCACGAGTGGCCGCCAGTCCAGCAGGCCCGGTCCGAACTTCCAGGCGATGCCGCTGTAGCGAAACGTGTCGGCGGCTACGCCTTCCAGATCGATCACGACGCGGAACGTGTCCGAATCGACAAAGCGCCGCAGCGTGTCGCTGATCACCAGTTCGTTGAAGCGCAGCAGCAGATCCAGCGCGCTCCCGGGCACGAAGCGCATTGCTACGAAGCGCAGCTCACGCACGGAGTCCGGATGCGGCCAGGGGCCGTTGTAGTACACGGTGCCCTCGATGACGGCCAGCGGCGAAGGCGGAGGCGGGGCCAGTCCGCTGTCGCAACCAGCCAGCAGCAAGATGATCGGAAATAAAAGGGTTAAAGGCTTTCGCGTGGGTTGTCCATGAATTCGGGACCGAACCCGTCGGGAACGTGTTGAATGCGCCGCGCAGGGTTTGGCGCCGGAGCCGTGTGAATGTATATTTTCGACCGCCGTCTTGCAGTTCGAGCCGTGCATACATAAAAACAGCCACCGAGGCTCGACGCGGTTGTAAGCGGTTTCTATGGACGTAAGCCAGAAGATCATCGATGCGGTTGTCTGATCTGCACTACGATTATCCTAAAAGCCTGGTCGCCAAGTATCCGGCCGAGCCGCGCGACAGCGCCCGACTGATGGTGCTCGACCGCAAGCGCAGGAGCATCGAACATCGCATCTTCCGCGACATTGTCGATTATTTCAACGAAGGCGATGTTCTGGTGGTCAATAATACGAAAGTTTTTCCGGCGCGGCTCTACGGCCGCAAGGAAAAAACCGGAGCCAGAATCGAAGTCCTGCTGCTGCGCGAGCTGAACGCCGAAAGCCGTCTCTGGGACGCGCTTGTCGATCCGGCCCGCAAGATCCGGGTGGGCAACAAGATCTACTTCGACGGCGGGCTGGTGGCCGAGGTGATCGACAACACGACTTCGCGCGGCCGTACGATCCGGTTCCTCTTCGACGGCAGCGATGAAGAACTCTATCAGAAAATCGAAGAAGTCGGCCACATGCCGCTGCCGCCCTACATCAAGCGCGAAGACGAGCCGGAGGATCGCGAGCGCTATCAGACAATCTTTGCGCAGGAGACGGGTTCGGTGGCGGCTCCGACGGCCGGTTTGCACTTTACGCCGGAGCTGGTCGAGCGCCTGAAGCAGAAAGGCGTCGACGTCGTGCCCATCACGTTGCACGTGGGACTGGGCACCTTCCGGCCGATCGAGGTCGAGGACCTCACCAAGCATCGCATGGATTCCGAGTACTTCACCATCACCGAGGAGGCGGCCGAGCGCATCAATCGCGCCCTGCTTTCCCCGGAGCACACCGTGACGGCCGTGGGGACGACGGTGGTGCGGGCGCTCGAGTCGAGCATCTCGGCCACCGGCACGGTCAAGCCCGGTTTTGGCTGGACGGACAAGTTCATCTATCCGCCTTACGACTTCAAGATCGTCGAGCGGCTCATTACCAACTTCCACATGCCGCGCAGCACGCTGCTGGCGCTGGTGGTGGCGTTTGCCGGGTACGACTTCGTCATGGAGGCCTACCGCACCGCCGTTCAGGAAAAATACCGGCTGTTTTCCTTTGGAGATGCCATGCTGATTCTCTGACGGGAGGGTAGGCGAATGACCGAGGCGGTGCAGCAGCAAGGCGTGGGTCGGGTAGCCGTGCTGGTACCGGCGGCCGGGCGCGGATCGCGGCTGGGAGGACCGCGCAAGCAGTTTCGGCGACTGGGCGGACGGCCACTCCTGGAGCAGACGCTTCGTGCTTTCGCGCTGCACCCGGAGGTGGACGGCCTGATCGTCGCGGTGCCGGCCGATCGGGTGAAACAGGTGGCGACGTCGCTTCAGGCCGCCGGAATCCCGAAGGTCTGGCAGGTGGTAGCCGGGGGACGTACGCGCCAGGAGTCGGTGCAGGCGGCGCTTGCCGCTCTGCCTCCGGATGTGGCGCTGGTACTCGTTCACGATGCCGTGCGGCCGTTCATCCTGCCGGAGCAGATTTCGGCCGTTATCGAAGCGACGCGCCGCGTTGGGGCGGCTGCGCTGGCCATTCCGGAAGCCGACACCGTGCGGCGCGTGCGCGACGGCCTGCTGGGCGAGACGGTGCCGCGTGCCGGCCTCTACCGGATGCAGACGCCGCAGGGATTCCGGCGCGACTGGCTGGAAGCCGCCCACCGGCAACCCGGTGAAGCCGCCGCCACCGACGATGTCGAACTGGTGCAGCGGCTGGGCTACCCGGTCGCGTGCGTGCCCGGTAGCAGCTTCAACTTCAAGATCACCACGGCCGAGGACTGGGAGCTGGCCCAGATGCTCTGGCCGCAGTGGGAAACACGCCTGCGCCAAAAGCTGACCGAGAACGCATGACGGCTTTTCGCATCGGCTTCGGCTACGACGTACATCGACTGGTCCCGGGGCGTCCACTCATCCTGGGCGGCGTACGCATCCCCTCGGAGCGGGGGCTGGCCGGCCACTCCGACGCCGACGTGCTGCTGCATGCCATCGCCGACGCCCTGCTGGGAGCCGCCGCATTGGGCGACATCGGCCAGCACTTCCCGGACACCGATCCGCGCTGGAAGGATGCCGACAGCCTGGAGCTGCTTCGTCAGGTGTATCATCAGGTCGTTGCGGCCGGCTACGAAGTGGCCAACGTCGATAGTACCGTCGTACTGGAGCGCCCCCGTCTTCGGCCTTATATCGATACGATGCGCGCTAATATTGCCCGCGTGCTGGCCCTTCCGATCGAAGCCGTCTCGGTCAAGGCCACGACCAGCGAGGGTATGGGCTTTGTCGGGATCGGCGAGGGGGCCGTGGCGTTTGCCGTCTGTCTGCTTCGCCCACGCACCGTTGAATCATAAGCGCACATGGACTGGCTGGCCGATCTGACGCAGTGGGCGCTACAGGTGCCGCCGTTCTGGGTATATGTGGCGCTGCTGGTGATCGCCTACGGCGAAAACGTGGTGCCGCCCATTCCCGGCGATCTGTTCGTCGTGTTCTGTGGCTACCTGGCGGGGCGGGGCACGCTGGAGCTGTGGCTGGTGATTCTGCTTTCGACCATAGGAGGCGCAGCCGGCTTCATGACCATGTACGCGGTGGGCTACCGGATCGGAACGGCCGTGCTGGACCCCGAGCGACTTCGCTGGCTTCCCAAGCAGCGTATCTACCAGGTGCAACGCTGGATGCAGCGCTGGGGCTACGGGATCGTGGCGGCCAATCGGTTTCTGAGCGGCGCCCGCTCGGTCATTTCGCTGACCGTGGGCATGGCCCACATGCATCCGGGCAAGACGGCCCTGCTGGCTACCCTCAGCGCATTTGTGTGGACCATGCTGATCGCCTATCTGGGCTATGCCGTCGGCGAAAACTGGCCTGTCGTGCGCCACTATCTGCAGCTTTACGGCTGGGTCGTGCTAGGGGTGCTGGGTCTGATCGCGCTGGTCGTGGCCGTCCGCGCCTGGTGGCGTCGCACCCGGACGACGCGCGTTTCATGAGCTCTTGAAGCGCATTTTTATTGACAGCCGCGGAACTCCTGGGCTAAATTAGCATTCTCGAAGCTGCTCCGACGAGCTGGCGTAGCTCAACTGGTAGAGCAGCTCACTTGTAATGAGCAGGTTGGGGGTTCGAGTCCCTCCGCCAGCTCCTGATTGTAAATTTGGCGTGGGGTGGGCACACGGGGGCGGCGATGTTCATTTAAGGGAACGAAACGGGCAGGTACCGAAGTGGCCAAACGGGGCAGACTGTAAATCTGCTGGCGCAACGCCTTCGGAGGTTCGAATCCTCCCCTGCCCACCACGGTCGAGCGGGAGTAGCTCAGATGGTAGAGCATCAGCCTTCCAAGCTGAGGGTCGCGGGTTCGAGTCCCGTCTCCCGCTCCTGATAGCAAAGCCGCCTTAGCTCAGTGGTAGAGCACTTCCATGGTAAGGAAGGGGTCGTCGGTTCAAATCCGACAGGCGGCTCCAGCGACGATGCCCTCGGGCATCGGGCCGTGCTCCCGAAAGGGAGCGCTTTTTCACTATGAATGAAAACCAAAAAGGACAACAGCCATGGCGAAGGAGGTATTTCAGCGGACGAAGCCGCACGTGAACATAGGGACGATTGGTCACGTCGACCACGGCAAGACGACGTTGACGGCGGCCATCACGCAGGTGTTGGCCAAGCGGGTGCCGGA
>Ga0207768_100161_pt1 | contig 70735 bp, 67 predicted proteins | sample CeladaPassaB1F01_FD_187478 | JGI IMG/M metagenome (GOLD analysis project Ga0207768, IMG submission 187478) | Cellulose-adapted microbial communities from the Joint BioEnergy Institute, USA - Passage B1F01 (SPAdes) (version 2) | ecosystem: Engineered > Bioreactor > Continuous culture >...
CCGTCGATCCATTTTTCAATGACCATAACGCGTTTCAGTTCGTTCTTTGTCAAGGTGATCTGCTCCTTGCTCATACTGACATTTTCTCGGATCAGTTACACCCTGACAATATCACAGAACAACAACAGGAAAACGCCTCCACACCTTGACTTCGCGCATGGATCATGCTACATTAATTGATGTCTCTTCGGAGTAAATCCACATTCCCCGATAGCTCAGCTGGTAGAGCACTCGGCTGTTAACCGAGGCGTCACAGGTTCGAGTCCTGTTCGGGGAGCCAACCGCGGAGAGGTACCCAAGAGGATGAAGGGGGCGCTTTGCTAAAGCGCTAGGGTGTAACAGCCGCGAGGGTTCGAATCCCTCTCTCTCCGCCATCCACATCGATAACCGGATTCCCGGGGCGGCCAGGCCCGCGGGAATTTCTTTCGGATATGCAGGAACCGAATCGGCGAATTTCCGCCAAAACCCTTGCCATGAGCGGGGGATTCGGCTATAATCTTTCCTGTCTGAACGGGGTTCGCTGCGAACCGGAGCACACCGCTTCAGCACATCGGCCCGTTGGTCAAGTGGTTAAGACACCTCCCTTTCACGGAGGTAACAGGGGTTCGAATCCCCTACGGGTCACCACGAGCCATTAGCTCAGCCGGTAGAGCACCTGACTTTTAATCAGGGTGTCGGAGGTTCGAATCCTCCATGGCTCACCACTGTAGGCACAATCGGCGCAACCCCGTGCAGAACGGTACCGTGCAGACGGTACTTTTTTCGGGAAGCGAAAAATCGGTTCCCTCCAAGCGGTCGTGGTGGAATTGGCAGACACACCATCTTGAGGGGGTGGCGGGCGCAAGCCCATGCGAGTTCGAGTCTCGCCGACCGCACCATACATAAAAAACCGAGAAGCCTTGGAATTCCAAGGCTTCTTTTGCTTTCGCGATTCCATTTCTCAGTGTTGAGGCTGAAGTTCCGCATTGGAGACGTTCTTTTCGATCAATGTGATGAATTCACTCATCAACCCCGGCAGATCCGGCCAGGCGTGTCCGCTGACGAGGTTGCGATCGACGTGCAGATGCTGGTCGACATACGTGCCGCCGGCGGCTTTAACTTCGGGTTTGCATGCGATATAGGCCGTCAGCTCTCGTCCCTGCAGCACTTCCGGAATCGTGGACAGGACTTGCGCCGCATGGCAAACCGCCGCGACGGGTTTTCCCGCGTCGAAGAAATGCTTGACGATCCCGGGCACGTGCTCGTTCAGGCGGATATACTCCGGCGCCCGGCCTCCCGGGATGATGAGGCCGTCGTATTCTTCCGGCTTGATGTTTTCGAACGCTTCATTGGCCTGAATCCCGTATCCCGGCCGCTCGATGTACGTGTCCACACCCTCGATGAAATCGTGCACGACGGTTTGCAGCTTCTTCGCGGATGGCGCGGCGATGGTGACATCGTAGCCCGCCTCCAGGCAGCGGAAATAGGGATAAAACACCTCCAGCGCTTCCACCGCATCGCCCGCAAGGATCAACACCTTTTTGCCCATGGTTCATACCTCCCGAAATTTGATTAATAAGTAGTTCTTTGTAATATGGAAAAATCCTTCTAAACGATTTAACATCTTACAATATTACAAATTTCGCGGTTTTCCATTTTCATTTTTCAGCAAATCGTTGTGCTTTTCATCAAGAAATGCCAACATACCGTTTGCCGGATCCCGCACATCCGCTACTGGACTGCTTCGTGCAGTCCTTTTTCATTTTTATTATCATATTTTCGGTGAGAACGGACGGGGCGCCAACTTCCGACCGACAGGATTTATCGTTTTTGATCGTTTCGTAACTTTTATTAAAATATCGGATTGACACCCCCCATATAACGCTATAAAATAAAAACAAACGATAATACATAACAAACAACAAAAGAATGGAAGCGTTAATAAAAAATATCACCGTGAGGAGTCCGAACATGAAAAGTTCCGTGGGGGTTTGCGTCATCGGGTGCGGGCGGGCAGGGCTCGTGCACGCCAGAAATTTTCGGACCAGCGTCCCGCACGCCCGTCTGGCGGCGCTCGCCGACCCGAACGAAACCGCGGCCAAACAGGCGGCGAAAGAGCTGGAAGTGGAAGCCTGGTATACGGACTACAGGGCAGCCCTGCAAAATCCGCAGGTTGACGCGGTCGTCATCGCCACACCGACCATCTACCACAAGGAGATCGCGGTGGCCGCGGCGGAAGCCGGCAAGCACATTCTGTGCGAAAAACCGATGGCGATGAGCGAAGCGGAATGCGACGAGATGATCGCGGCGGCGGAGCGGGCGGGCGTCAAGCTGCAGATCGCGTTCATGCGAAGGTTCGACGAGAGTTTTCTGGCGGCCAAGGAGGCGGTCGACGCCGGGGAAATCGGGGAGGTCGTGCTCATCAAATCCCTCACCCGCGGCCCCAGCGTCCCGCAGCCGTGGATGTACGATCTGAAGCGCAGCAACGGGCCGCTGGCCGAGGTGAACAGCCACGACATCGACACGCTCCGCTGGTTTGCGGGATCGGAGATCGCCTCCGTGTTCGCCGTCGGCGGAAACTTCAGGTGTCCCGATGCGGCCGCCGAGTATCCGGATTTCTACGACAACGTCATCCTGGCCGCCCGGTTCCGGGACGGAAAACAGGGGCTGATCGACGGGGCGCTGTTCGTGAAATACGGGTACGACGCGAGGGTGGAAATTCTGGGGTCCGAGGGGGTGATCTTGATCGGGGACATCCGGGAAAAACGGCTGGTGATCGGCAACTCCGCCAGAGGGCTCCGCCAGCCCGCCGTGTCCGGCTGGAGATCGCTGTACAAGGACGCGTATCTGGCGGAAGACGCCCACTTCGTGCAATGCATCCTGGAGGACGCCGAGCCGAGGGTGACCGGATACGACGGCAAGATGGCGGTGAGGGTCGTCGAGGCGGGAAACCGGTCCATCCGGGAACAATGCGTGGTCCATTTGTGATGCCGCATCGGGAGATTGGAGGAAATCATGCTCGCAGCTCGCATGTATGACCGGCACGACATCCGGCTCGAACAGATCGACAGGCCAAGCATCGGCGAAAACGAATTGCTGGTTCAGGTGAAATGCGTGGGGATCTGCGGGACGGATCTGCGGATGATCCGCAACGGAGCCCCCGGCATAAGCGAAAGTTCGCCGCGCATCCTCGGGCATGAATTCAGCGGCGTGATCGCGGAAGTGGGAGCCCGCGTGAAGCATTACAGGAAAGGCATGCGGGTGGGGATCGCGCCCAACATGGGGTGCGGCGTCTGCAGGTTCTGCATCGCGGGAGACCAGCACCTGTGTGAAAATTACCGGGCGATCGGCATCCATATGGACGGCGCGATGGCGGAATACGTGGTCATCCCCGAGCGGGCCGTGACGTCGGGCAACGTCATGGTCTTGCCCGACCACGTTACCTTCGAGGAAGCGGCGATCAACGAACCGCTCTCCTGCGTCTACAACGGGCTGACCCGATGTCCCGTCAAGCCCGGCGACAACGTGCTCATCATCGGCGCGGGCCCGATCGGCATGATGCAGGCGCTGTTCGCCAGACTGGCCGGCGCGGCGAAAATCATGATCGCCAACCGGTCCCCCGCCCGGCTCGAGCTCTGCAAAAAAATCGACGGCAGCCTGATCCCCATCGAAAGCGCCAACCTGCGCGAGGAAGTCCGGCGTCTGACCGGCGGGGCCGGGGCGGACGTCTGCATCGTCGCCAATTCGTCCCCGGAGGCGCAATCCGCCGCGCTGGAGCTGACCGCCGTCAACGGCAGGGTGAACTTTTTCGGCGGCCTGCCGGAGCATTTGGCCGACGTGTCCCTCAACAGCAATCTCATTCATTACAAGCAGCTGCTCGTGACCGGTACGACCAAGGCGAACAACCGCCATTTTGCCGAGACGCTGCGGTTCATCTCCGAAGGCCTGCTGGACCCCAAACCGCTGGTCAGCGCCCGCTTCTCCATCCGGGAGGTGCGGGAAGCCATCGCCTATGCCATGGCCGGAAGCGGCCTGAAGACCGTCATCACCTTTGAAGATGCGTAAACCCTTCGTTTGCTTGCGCTTCCTTCGGTCCGCTCCGCCGGACCGGAGGCGGCTTCCAAGTGAAAGCGATTACGCAGTGCTTGGGAAAGGAGTGGAGAAAGCCGGTCCCTGAACGGTCGGGATGATGAAGAAGGATGGGTAAGGCCTTGGGTTTTCAACTTTCAAAATTACGGCAAAAGGGGTAGTGATCCATGCGCAGAACATTCAAATGGCTGTCCGGAATGTTGACGCTGTCTCTGGCGGTATTGCTCGTCAGCGCCTGCAGCGGCGGATCGGGCGGTTCCGGTTCGGGCCAGCAGGGCGGCGGATCGTCTTCGCCTTCGCAGCAAGCCTCCGGCGGTTCGCCTTCGGGCGCGGCCAGGGAGCCCGTCAAAGTGACCATCGGCTGGGTGCCGCCCGATATTACGGGGGTGTTCAAAACCGCCACGGATTATATGGAAATGGCGGCGGTCGACGCGAAAAAGGCGGGCATCGACGTCACGGTGGTCACCCGTTCCACCACCAGCCACACCTCCGTGGCCGAACAGGTCAACAGCATCAACAACCTGATCCAAAGCAAGGTGGACGTGCTGATCGTCTCCCCGGCCGAAGTGGAGGCGGTCAAGCCCGCGATCCGGGAAGCGAATGAAGCGGGCATTCCGGTGATCATGGTGAACATGCTGGAGCCCCAGGAAGGCATTGACATTGCCTCGTACATCGGATTCGACAACGCCCAGGCTGCCGCGGTTTCCGCCTATTCGGTGCTGGACGCGCTGGGAGGTCCGGGCGTACTCGGCGAAGGGCAGCAGGTGTCCGTGCAGCCGGGAGAATACCTGGACCTGAAATGGTGGGAAAACGTGTACAAGGACGTGGACCCGCAGTCGATTTCCGGGAAAGTGGCGATCATTGAAGGGATTGCCGGGGACTTTTTCTCCAACGAAAGAAAACGCGGTTTCCACGAAGTCGTCGACCGATTCCCGAACATCGAGGTCGTGCAGACGCTGCCCGCGGACTGGAACCGGCAAAAGGGCCTGGCCGCCGCGGAAAACATCCTGCAAAACCATGCCGAGCTGGACGTCATCTGGGCGGCTTCCAACGAAATGGGCCTCGGAGCCATCAACGCCCTGAAAAATGCCAACCGGCTGGGCGAGGTCATCGTCGTCACCAACGACGGCACCCCCGAGAGCGTCGACGCCATCCGCAACGGCGAGCTGATGGCCGAGACCTGGCACGGCTTCCCCGAATGGGGCTGGTACGGAACGAAATTTGCCGTCATGCTGAAGCTGGGCCTGGAAGTGCCGAAGACGTTCGACATTCGTCCGAGAACGGAATACAAGGGCAACGCCGACGAATTCTATCCGAATCCGAAGCTGGAGCCGATCAATTGGGAAGAGCTTCTGCAACAAGCCGGGAAATAAACGGAGACGGAGGAGATCGGGATGCTGCACGGCAAAACCGCGATCGTGACCGGGGCCACCCGCGGCATCGGCAAGGCGATCGCCTGCAGACTGGCCGAACTCGGCGCGAACGTCGTCGTGAACGGCCGCAACCGGGAGCTCGCGGAGCAAATCGTTGCGGACCTGACGAAACAGGGCCGCCGCGCCATCGCCTGCGTCGCCGACGTCGGCGTCAGGGATGAGGCGCGGCGAATGGTGGAGCAGGCGGCGGAAACGTTCGGCGGAGTGGACATCCTGGTGGCCAACGCCGGCGTGACGGACATCGGCCGGTGCGAGGACATCACCGAGGAGCGCCTGAACCGCATTCTGGACATCAACGTGAAAGGCGTCTTCTGGTGCTGCCAGGCCGTGATCCCGCACATGCGGCAAAAGAAGAAGGGCACGATCATCACCATCGGCTCGGACGCGGCCCTGGAAGGGATGAAGTACCTCGCTCCCTACTCCGCCAGCAAGTTCGCCGTTAGAGGAATGACGCAGGCTTTGGCGAAAGAATTAGGAGAAGACGGGATCACGGTCAACTGCGTCTGCCCGGGCATCATCGACACGGACATGTGGGACGTGACCGACCGCGATCTGGGGAGACTGCTCGGGCTCGGGCCGGGGGAGACGTTCCGGAAATACGTCTCCGAGAACGTGCTGCTCGGCAGAGCCGGCAAGCCGGAGGACATTGCCGACGCCGTGGCGTTCCTGGTCTCGGACCAGGGCGGTTACATTACGGGCGCGAGCATCCCCGTCGGCGGCGGAACTTCCCTGAACTGAACTCTCAAGACGCCGTTCTGCCGCCGGACGGCTGCGGCCAGGCAAACCGCCGACCGGCGGCAGAATGCGTCCCGGGAATGGGGCGACGACGGTGAAGGACATCTTGCTGGAAATGGATAACATCCAGAAGCGCTTCGCGGGCACCCAGGCGCTGGCCGGCGTCCATTTCGAGGTCAGGCCGGGGGAAGTGCACGTGCTGCTCGGCGAAAACGGCGCCGGCAAATCGACGCTGATGAAGATCCTGACCGGCGTCCACCAGCCGGACGAAGGCACGATCCGCTGGCACGGGCGGCCCATCCGCATCCGCGGCCCGGCCGATTCGCTGAAACTGGGCATCGGCATGGTTTATCAGGAGCTGACGCTGGTCAAGAACCTGAGCGTTTTTGAAAACATCTATCTGGGCCGGATGCCGCGCACCCGGATTCTGCCTTTCCTTCGCTGGAAAACGGCGAGGGAACAGGCCGCCGCATTGCTGAAAACGATGAAACTGGACCTCGACATCCGCAAGCCGGTCCGCTCCCTGGACCTGGGCCTTCAGCAGCTGGTGGAAATCGCGCGGGCCATTTCCCGCGACGCGAAGCTGATCATCCTGGACGAACCCACCTCGGCCTTGACGGAAAACGAAGTCAACCTGCTGTTCGAGACCATCCGGAAGCTGAAGTCGCAAGGGTTGTCCTTCATTTATATCACGCACAAGCTGAAAGAAGTGTTCGCCATCGGGGACCGGGTCACGGTGCTGCGGGACGGGCGGTCGATCCGCACCTTCGATTCCCTGGAAGGCGTCTCGGAAAACGACCTGATCCGCCTGATGGTCGGCCGCACGCTGGAGGACCAGTATCCGAAGGAGATCCACCGCCGGCGCAACGTGATTTTGAAAGTCAGGGGATTCGGGGATGGGAGCCGGTTTCACGATATTTCCTTCGACCTGCACGAGGGCGAAGTGCTCGGCGTCGCGGGGCTGGTCGGATCCGGCACCAGCGAGCTGGCGGAAGCGCTGTTCGGGCTCAGCGAGCGGAAGGTGACCGGGAACATCGAGCTGTTCGGGCAGCCGTACAAACCGACAAATCCGACGCACGCCATCCGCCGCCGCATCGGCATGCTGAAGAAGGACCGCAAGGGCAGCCTCATGCTGCACATGCCCATCTTCCGGAACATGTCGGTGGCGACGTTCGGCCGTTTTGCCCGTTGGGGCTTCCGGAAAAAGAAAGAGGAGATGGCCGTCTCCGAAGAATTGGTCCGGAAGCTGAAGATCGACTGCCGGGACGTCCGTCAGGCGGTCGGGGAACTCAGCGGCGGCAACCAGCAAAAAGTGGCGATCGCCAAATGGATTTGCAACGAATCCCGCCTGATCATCATGGACGATCCGACGCGGGGCATCGACGTGGGAGCCAAGGTCGAAGTCTACAAGCTGATGAACGAATTGACGAGCCGGGGCGTCGGCATCCTGTTCATTTCGTCGGAGCTGCCCGAACTCCTGGGCATGTCGGACCGGATTCTCGTCATGCGGGAAGGCAGGCTGGTGAGCGACCGGCCGGCAAGCGAATGCACGCAGGAATTCATTATGCAAAAAGCCGCGGGGAGTGAATGACGTTGGAAAAACCGGGAGCACCGCCGGCTGCAATCGGCACCTCGGCCGTCCCGGGGAAGTGGAAGCTGGCGATTCAACTTCTGAGCCGCAGCAGTCCCGTGCTGTCACTGCTGCTGCTGATCGTTCTGCTGGCGCTGATCGCCCCGGAGTTTTTTTCCTGGAGCAATTTCGTCAACATATCCAGACAGTCGGCGGCGATGGGCATTCTGGCCATCGGGCAGACGCTGGTCATCATCCTGGCGGGCATCGACCTGTCCGTCGGGTCCATCATGGCCTTTTCGGGATGTCTGATCGCCGTCGCGGCAACCCAGTGGGGAGTGCACCCGTATGCGGCGGTCCTTTTGGGCATCCTGGGAGGCGTCGCCATCGGCGTGCTGAACGGCGCGGTCATCGCCAAGGCCCGCATCCAGGACTTTATTGCCACCCTGGGCTCCATGACCACGGTGGCCGGGCTGGCGCTCCTGGTCAGCGACGGGCTTCCGATCTCCGGCATTCCGGACCGGATTCTGCGGCTGGGCAGCGGGAAAATTTTCGGGATTCCCGTGGAGTTCATCGTGTTTCTGATCATGGCCGTGCTGGGCTGGATCATCCTGAACATGACCACCCTGGGCCGCAACGCGCTGGCGATCGGGGGCAACCTGGAAGCGGCGAAGGTGTCCGGCATCCGCGTGGACCGGACGAGAATCATCGTGTACGGCTTTTCCGGGCTGTGCGCGGCGGTGGCGAGCATCGTCATGATCGGCCGGCTGAATTCCGCCAACGCGCTGATGGGCAGCGGCATGGAGCTGCTCTCCATCGCCGCGGTGGTGCTGGGCGGCACGAGCCTGGCCGGCGGGGCCGGCGGCATCGGCGGGACGATCATCGGCGTGTTCACGATGGGCGTGCTCAGCAACGGATTGGATCTGCTGAACATCTCGGCGTTCTGGCAGCGGGTCATTCTCGGTCTGGTCATCATCGGCGTCGTGACGCTGGATACGTGGCGGAGAAGAAGGACGAGCCGGGCTCTGTAACGCAGGGGTTCGCAGCGGGAAACACGGACGGAAAGGATGGGCGCAAATGGCCAAACCGGCTTATTTGATTGGCGTGGACATCGGCACCCAGGGGACAAAAGTCGCGCTGGTGGACGGCGGCGACGGCCGCGTGGCGGCCCGGGCGACGATCCCGTCCAGGCTGATCCGGATGAGCGGAGGCGCCGTCGAACAGGATCCGGCGGAAATGCTGCAATCCGTGCTGGACGGCATCCGGCAGGTGATGGAACGCGCGCAGGCCGATCCGTCTTCCGTGATGGCCATCGGCATCGACGGGCAGATGGCGGGCATCATGGGCATCGACGAAAACCACGAGCCCGTCACGCCCTACGATTCGTGGCTCGACACCCGCTGCGAGGCGTACATGCCGCTCATGAAAAGCATCGGCGAAGAGCGGTTCATCGCCGTCACCGGGGCGCCGGTCACCTACGCCCACGGGCCCAAGGTGCTGTGGTGGAAGCACGAACGGCCGGAAGCGTTCCGCCGCATCCGCAAGTTCGTCGTGCCGTCGGCGTTCGTGGCCGGGACGCTGGCGGGCCTTGCCGGCGAGGACGCGTACGTGGACTATACGTACCTTCATTTTTCCGGGTTCTGCGACGTGAACGCCAAGCGCTGGTCGGAGGAGCTGCTGAAGGAATTCGGCGTGGACGCGTCCAAAATGCCGCGCATCGTGAGCCCGTGGGACGTCATCGGACACCTGACCCCGGCCTACGCGGACAGGTGCGGGCTGCGCGCCGGCATCCCCATCGTGGCCGGCTGCGGCGACACCGCCGCCACGGCGTTCGGCGCCGGGATCGTGGCCAAGGGGATGATGTTCGACGTGGCCGGCACTGCATCCATCCTGACGTTCTGCACCGACCGGTACGCGCCGGACACTGTCTCCAAAACGTTCCTGTACGCCCGGTCGGTGATCGACGGGCTTTGGGCCCCGCTCGCCTACATCAACGGCGGCGGCGAATGCCTGTCCTGGTTCCGCAACCAGGCGGAGGGCGAAGGCGCTTCGTTCGACGGCCTGAACGAAGGCGCGGCGCGCATCCCGCCGGGAAGCAACGGCCTGTACTTCGTGCCCCATTTCGGCGGACGGGTGTGCCCGAACAACCCGCATCTCAGGGGCAGCTGGGTCGGACTCAACTGGTCGCACGACAAGTACGCCATGTACCGGGCCATCCTGGAATCCATCGCCTACGAATACAAACAATATTACGACACCATCCGCCGTCTCGCCCCCGAAACTTCCTTTTCCCAGGTGACCGCCATCGGCGGCGGTTCCCGCAGCGCCCTGTTCAACTCCATCAAGGCGCACGTGCTGGGCGTGCCGTGGACGACGCTGACCACCGGGGACACCGCCCTGCTGGCGGACGCCGTCATCGCCGGATACGGCATCGGCTATTTCGGCAACCTGGAGGAGGCAATTCGGCGGTACATTGAAATCGGGGAACGGTTTGAACCGGACGCAGGGATGCACGAAATGTACCTCAAGTACGCGGAATCGTACCAGATCCTTCTGGACAGGCTGACGGATCTGTATCCCCTCTTACACATGTCGTAAGGAAGTGATGCCGGTGAACTCCTCCAGCGAGCCGCTCTTTGCGGAAGAAAGGAAACAGCAAATCGTCGAACTGGTCAAAACAAAGAAAAAGGTGCTGGTGCCCGAACTGGTCGACCTGTTCAAGGTGTCCCCGGCCACCATCCGCAACGATTTGCGGGAACTGGAACATCTCGGGCTGGTGAAGCGCACGCACGGAGGCGCCATTCCGGTCGAATATCTGGGCGCCGGATTCGAACTGGACACCGAACGCAAGGTGGTCGAGCATCTGCAGGAAAAGCAGAGCATCGCGGCCGCCGCGGTGCAATGGGTGGAAGAGGGCGACATCATCGTTCTGGACACGGGCACGACGACGTTTGAACTGGCCAAGCGCCTGAGCGGCATCAAGAATATCACCGTCGTGCTGAACGACATCGAAATCGCCCGCTATCTGGAAGAATGCGAGGGCATCAACGTCATCCTGATCGGCGGCACCCTGCGCAAAAAGTTCCATTGCACGGTGGGCCCGTTCGCCACCAAAACGCTGTCCGAACTGAACGTCGACAAGGTGTTTCTGGCCACCAACGGGTTCACCATCGAGAAAGGCTGCTCCACCCCGGACATCAACCAGGCCGAAATCAAGAAGATCATGATGCAGATCGCCACCAAGGTCATCGTGCTGTGCGACAGCAGCAAGATCGGGATCAACTCCTTCGTGCAGTTTGCGCCCGTTTCGGAAATCGACGTTTTCATCACGGATGACAAGATCGGCAAGGAATACCTGCAGGAGCTGCAGAAGCTCGGACTGGAAGTGATCGTGGCGCCCACCAAATGACAAGGGAGGAAGCCGCCTTGAAACTCGGCATTCACGCATACGCCTGGTGCTCCGAATGGAGCAACGACACGCTGGATTTGATCGATCGGACCAAATCCCTTGGCCTCGATTTCATCGAAATTCCGCTGATGGTGCTGGACCGGTTTGACGCTCGCGCGGTGAAACGGCGGCTGGAGGAAGTCGGTCTGCTTGCCTGCACGTCCACCGCCCTGCTGGACGGATACGATGTCACCAGCGACGATCCCGACGTCCGCCGGCGCGGGGTGGAATACCTGAAGGCGTGTGTCCGCGCGACGCACGACATCGGGGCTTCCCTGTTTACCGGGGTCACCTACTCGCAGCACGTGAAGCCCGCCCGCAAAAGGCCGGATGAACGCACCTGGGAACTGGCGGCGGCGTGCCTGCGGGAAGTGGCCGTCTACGCCAGGTCGCTGGGTGTCAATCTCGGCCTGGAGCCCGTGAACCGCTACGAATCGTATCTGCTGAACACGGCCGAGCAGGCGCTTCGGCTCATCGACATGATCGGCGAGCCCAACGTGGTGATCCATCTGGATACGTACCATATGAACATCGAGGAAAAAGATTTTTACCAGCCCGCACGGCTGGCCGGCGACCGCCTGATGCACCTGCATCTTTGCGAAAACGACCGGGGCATCCCCGGCACCGGCCACGTCGACTGGGACGGGCTGTTCCGGGCGCTCGGCGAAATCCGTTACGAAGGCTTTGCGGCCCTGGAGTCGTTCGTCGACGTCACGGACAACATGCACACCTGGACATGGCGGAAACTGGCGCCGAGCGGCGACGAGCTGATCCGGGAAGGATCGCGGTTTTTGCGGGAGAAGATGCGGCAATACGGCCTGGGAGGAGAGGCCGCATGAAATTGCCCGAACCGGCCGCGCAGCCGACGATGTACTTTATCGGAGTGACCACCGGGCAGTCTTCGATCATGAAGCTGTTTCCGCTTTGGGCCCGGGAGCTGGGACTGAAGGATGCCGTCATCAAAGGGATCGACATCGCGATCCACGCCGACCCGGAAGTCTACCGGGAATGCGTCGCCTTCATCAAAAACGATCCCCTGTCGCTCGGCGCGCTGGTCACGACGCACAAGATCGACCTTTTCCAGGCGGCGAGCGATTATTTTGACTACATCGATCCGTACGCCGCCATGTTCCGGGAAGTGTCTTCCATCTCCAAAAAGGACGGCCGGCTGGCGGCGCACGCCAAGGACCCCATCTCCAGCGGGTTGGCGATGGAAGCGTTCATTCCGGAGGGCTACTGGCGCAAGCACCGCGGCGAGGTGTTCATCATGGGAGCGGGAGGCAGCGCGCTGGCCATCAGCGCGTACCTGACCGACGCCAGGCACGGGGACAATGTTCCCGCCAAAATCACGATCAGCAACCGCAGCCCGCAGCGTCTGGAATCGGCAAGGCAGCTGCTCGGGCAGATCCGGACGGACGTGCCGTTTGAATACGTGCTGTGTCCGACCCCGGAGGAAAATGACGCGGTTTTGCACAAACTGCCGCCCCATTCGCTGGTCGTCAACGCCACCGGCCTTGGCAAGGACCGGCCGGGCTCCCCGCTGACGGACAACGCCCGCTTCCCCGCGGACAGCCTGGTGTGGGAGCTGAACTACCGGGGCGATCTGGATTTCATGAAGCAGGCGCTGCGGCAGCAGAAAGACCAAAGGCTGCACGTGGAAGACGGTTGGATTTATTTCATTCACGGGTGGACGCAGGTCATCTCCGAAGTGTTTCACATTCCGATCGAGGGAGAAGTTTTCAAAAGACTGGAAAGCATCGCGATGTCCATCCGATCTTGAGCATGCGGAGCGTGAGCGATATGCAGCAAGCCGTTTTGCCGTTTTCGGTCGATTTTGATCCGAAGACGGGTCTTTCCCGGAGCCGGCCGACGATCCGGCGCAAGCTTTCCCAGATGGCCGGCATGTATGCCGACGATGGCGCTTTTCAGCGGCTGCTGGCCCAGGGGGATCAGATTGTCTACGAGTTCTACGATCTCGGTTTGCCCGAGACGGACGGAAACATCGCTTTTGGCGCCAGCATCGTGTACCCGGGGAAGGTCGGAGACGAATATTACATGACCAAAGGGCATTTTCACACCATTCTGGATACCGCGGAGGTCTATTATTGCCTGGCCGGCCGGGGGCTGATGCTGATGGAAAACCCCGAAGGCGACGTGTACGCGGAAGCGTTCGAACCGGGCAAGGCCGTCTACGTGCCCGGACGTTTCGCGCATCGCAGCATCAACACAGGCACGGAGACGCTCGTCACCTTTTACGCGTTCCGGGCGGACGCGGGGCACGATTACGGCACGATCGAGACGAAAGGATTCCGCAAAATCGTCGTGGAGCGGGACGGCAAACCGGTCGTCGTCGACAACCCGAAGTGGCGATAGGCAAGCCGGGACGGAAGCGGTGAACATCGTGAGCAAATGGAAAGTGCTCGTGACGCCCCGTTCGTTCGCCGCGAACGGATCCCGCCCGCTGGATATGCTGAAGGATCGGGGATGCGAAGTCGTCCTCAATCCGTTCGGCCGTATTCTGGAGAAGCGGGAAATGATGGAACTCATCCGGGGGATGGACGCGGTCATCGTCGGGGTCGATCCGCTGGACGGCGAGGTGCTGGCGCAAGCCGACCGGTTGAAGGTGATTTCGAAATACGGCGTGGGCACCGACAACATCGATCTGGCCGCGGCGGAGCGCCGGGGAATTCGGGTCACCGTGACGGCCGGCGCCAATACGGAAGCCGTGGCGGATTACACCATGGCGCTCATGCTGGCGGCGGCGCGAAGAATCATTCCGATCGACCGGCGCTGCCGCCACCTCGACTGGAGCAAAATGACGGCGGTGGATGTCTGGAGCAAAACGATCGGCATCGTCGGCCTGGGCGCGATCGGCCAGGGCGTCGCCCGCCGGGCGCAAGGGTTCAACATGCGGGTGCTCGCTTATGACATCGTGCAGGACGAAGCGTACGCGGCCCGGCACGGCATCCGCTACGTACCGCTTCGCGAGCTGTTGACGGAAGCCGATTTCGTCAGCCTGCATTTGCCGCTCACCGAACAGACGTATCACCTCATCGGAGCGGAAGAACTCCGGTTGATGAAGCCCCATGCCGTGCTCGTCAACACGGCGCGCGGCGGCCTCGTCGACGAAAAGGCGCTGATCGAGGCCTTGCGGAACCGCCGCATCTGGGGGGCAGGGCTGGACGTCTTCGAGCGGGAACCCCCGGAACACCGCGAACTGCTGGAGCTGGACAACGTGGTCCTCGGCTCGCACAGCGCGGCTTCCACCTTTCAGGCGATCGAAAACATGGGGATCATGGCGGCCGCCCATGTGCTGGAAGCGTTGGAAGCTCCCGACGCATGATCAACGAGACGCCCGGCGCGCGTGCTGCGCGTCCGGGCGCTTTCATCTGCTGCGTCTTGCCTGCGGCGCTAATGGGGAATGGATTGCGCCGGAAATCACGGTGACTATACGAAAATCAAATTGAAATACCCACCCAGGGGGGTGGACGTGGGCAAAGCGGCAACCCGGGCGAAAAACAAATACAATGCGGCCAAATACGACCGCATCCGGGTGATCATGCCCAAAGGCAAGCGGGACGAATACATGATTTTGTCCGTCAAGCGGGGATACAAAAGCCTCCATCGGTTCATCATCGACGCCATGGAGAGAATGCGGGAAGAATACGAGAATTAGTGCAGCCCGGCCGGGCGGAGATGACGCGCCGCCGGATTGACAGGCGGGAGCCTGGAATTTAATATTTAAATATAAATTATCTATAATTTAAAGATAACCAACCACACATCCCTTGAACGGAGAGAAACAATGCCGGCAACCACACGCAAGGAACTTGTCTCGGAAGTCATTTACCGCCAGTTGCGCAAAGACATCATCACGGGGAAACTGCGGCCGGGATCGCGGCTCGTGGAGCTGGATGTGGCGAAGCGGTTCAATGCCAGCCAGGTCCCGGTCCGGGAAGCCTTTCTTCGCCTGGAAGAGCAGGGGCTGCTCCGGATGGTCAAGCATACGGGCACCTTTGTCTCGGAGATTTTCATCGATGAAATGAAAGAACTGTCCGAACACCGGATCCTGATCGAGAAAAACGCCATCAGCCAGGCCATGTACGTCATGAAGCCGGAAGACAAGGCGCAGCTGGCCCGGATCTATGACGACATGATCCGGCACGCCGCCCGCAACGACCTGGATTTGCTGATCGAAGCGGACATGAACTTTCACGAGACGCTCATCGCCCTTTCCGGCAAGAAAATCCTGCTTCAGATGTGGAAACTGCTTGATGCGCAGCTCCAGCGGTTCATCCTCCTGGTTCACCCCAAATATTTTGGCAACCTGACGGAAATCGCGGAAGCGCACCGGGATATTCTCGACGCCGTGATCACCAATGATATCCGCGCCGCGCAGCAAGCCTGCGAAGATCACATTCGTCTGATCTGGCAAAAAATCGACGCCCTGCAAAACAGCCCGGTTTGACGGTCCTCGCATCCAGCCCGGGCCGGGCCCATTTTTGCGATCAAAGGGGGTGGCCCCGCAGCGCGAAAAACCGCCGTGGAAACCGTTCAACAGACGCTGCAGCCCTTTTTTCACCAACCCACTTCACGAGGAGAATCGCCATGAAAGTGACGGATATTCGAACCTACTGCGTGGACGCCAACTGGCGGAATCTGGTCTTTGTCAAGGTGTTTACGGATGCCGGGCTGACGGGGGTCGGCGAATGCACGCTGGAAACGCGGGACCGTTCGGTGATGGCCACGGTGGCCGATTTGTCCCGCTATGTCCTGGGTCAGGACCCGAACAACATCGAAAAGATCTGGAACACCATGTACCGCGACGGCTATTGGGGGACCGGACCGGTGGACATGAGCGCGATGTCGGCCATCGAACAGGCGCTGTGGGACATCGTCGGCAAAAAATACAAAACCCCCGTCTACAATCTGCTCGGCGGCAAGGTGCGCGACAAGGTCAAGGTTTATGCGAACGGCTGGTATTTCGGCCTGAAAACCATCGAGGAGCACGCGGAAAAAGTCGGCGAGCTGGTCGAAAAAGGTTTCCGGGCTTTCAAGTGGGACCCCTTCCGCATCTCCGGCCGGGATATTTCCCACGAGGACCTGGAATACGCCGTCGAGTGCATCGCCGCCGTGCGCAAGGCGGCAGGGCCCAAGGTCGACCTGCTCATCGAGGGGCACGGCCGGTTCAACGTGCACAGCGCCGTCAAGGTGGCCAAGGCCATGGAACCGTTCAATATCTTCTTTTTCGAAGAACCCATTCCGCAGGACAACTACCAGGCCCTGAAAAAAGTGGCCGATGCCGTCAACGTGCCGCTGGCGGGCGGAGAGCGGTGCTACAGCTACTACCATTTCCGGGATCTGCTCGCCGCCCAGGCGCTGGACATCGTCCAGCCGGACCTGAGCCACAGCGGCGGCATCCTGTCCCTGAAAAAAATCGCGGCCATGGCCGAGACCTGGTACGTCGGCGTCGCCCCCCACAATGCCAGCGGTCCGGTGCACACCGCCGCCACGGTGCAGGTGGACGCGACACTCAACAATTTCGTCATCCAGGAATGTTTTCCGTGCGATGTGGAGAAGTGTCCGTGGCTGCACACGATCGTGGACCATCCGCCGGTTCCGGTGGACGGCTGCATCACCCTGTCCGACCGTCCCGGCCTCGGGCTCGACATCGACGAGGAGGAGATCAGGAAGCATCCGCCGCAAAACCGTCCCGTCTACAGCCTGTACAGCCCGGATTCCTTCCTGCTGACCGGCGTCGGCGCGACGAACGACGAATCCGGCTTCTGATCCGACGAGAGAATTTTCAACCAAAAAACAAAAATTTCTCATTTACCGGACAATATCGCGGGCTGTACGTTTATTTTTATAGTAGAATCGGATAAACAAATCGCTGCCGGAGTCATCGCCATGATCGCAGGGAAGCGGGGGGAGAATCCATGTACAAGCTGCTGGTCGTGGATGATGAAGCGTTGGTCCGCGAAGCCATCCGGGAACAGATGAACTGGAACAATCTGGGCTTTGAATGCATCGGAGACTGCGAGGACGGCGTGGAGGCGCTCCGGTTTATCGAGCGCCAGCAGCCGGACGTGGTGCTGACCGACATCTACATGCCGTTCATGAACGGCATCGAGCTGGCGCAGGAACTGCATGACCGCTACCCGGCCATCAAGGTGATCATCCTGACCGGCTACGAGGATTTCGAATACGCCCAGCAGGCGCTCAAACTGAAGGTTGCGGACTTCATTTTGAAACCGGTTACAGCGGACGAACTGGGGAATGTGCTGCACCGGCTGAAGACGGAGATGGACATCGCCCGGCAGCAAAAGCAGGACTACGAGCAGCTCAAGCACCAGCTGAAGAAAAACTGGCCGCTCCTGAAAGAGCGGTTCCTGGAGCGTTTCGTCACGTCGCCGATGACGGAGCGGCAGAAAAAAGAAAACTTCGATTACTTCCGGATCCGCTGGAAGGGATCCTGGCTGATCGAGCTCGCCATCGATCTGGACGAATTCGCGTCCAGCGCGGCGCTGTCGCTGTCCGACCAGGAGCTGCTCCGCTTTGCCGTTTACAACATTGCCCAGGAAATTGTCTCCAGACGCGAGGGGGCAGAGATCTTCCGGGACCGGGAAAATTACGTGCTCGTCCTCATCTCCGGCGAAGACGCCGGCCGGCTGGGCGAGGACGCCATGGACATCGCCGGGGAAATCCACCGCACGGTGACGTCCCTGTTGCCGGTGAAAATTTCCATCGGCATCGGCCATCCCTGCGAATGGACGGGCAACGTCCCCCTGGCGCATCAATCGGCGGTTTCCGCGCTGGATTACCGGTATGTGATCGGCAGAAACGAGATCATCCGGATCTCGGACATGGAACAGATCGACCGCCCGGCCCTGCCGTCCGTCGTCCCCATGCAGCGGGAGCTGGTCACCCGGCTGAAGACCGGCACGCGGCAGGAAATGGAAGCGTGGATCCGGGAGCTGTTCGCCGCGTTCCGGACGCACGTGTTTCCCATCGATTCCTGCCGCCTCTGCCTGCAGCAGGTGGTGTTGACGCTGACGCAGACACTGTACGAACTGACCGGCAGCGTCGGCGAAGAGCCCGGAGACGCGGCCGGCCTGCTTTCCGAGATCGGCCGCCTGGCTTCCCTGGACGAAATGGAGACCTGGCTCAAGGAATTGTGCCTGAAAGCCGTGGACGTGATCAGCGGCATCCGGGAAGACCACAACGCGCTGCAGATCGACAAAGCCAAGGAATACGTGCGGAAGCGGTTTTCGGATCCGGAGCTGTCCCTCAACGAAGTCGCCCGGCACGTGTCCATCAGCCCCAGCTATTTCAGCAGCCTGTTCAAGCGGATGACCGGCAAGACCTTCGTGGAATACCTCACCGAAGTGCGGATGGAGAAAGCCCGGGAGCTTTTGAGACTGACTTCCATGCGAACCTATGAAGTCGCTTACGCCGTGGGGTACAGCGATCCCCACTATTTCAGCAGCGCGTTCAAGAAGCACACCGGGGACACCCCGACGGATTATCGCGCCCGAATCCTGGCGGGGAAAGCGTGAGCGGATCATGGCCAGATTGCGGCTTCGATTTCGCAGCATCCAGACGCACATGGCGCTTGCTTTTACCTTTCTGATTCTCATGACCATCCTGGCGATGAGCGTCGCTTCCTACTACCTGACCAAGGAAGCAGTGAAATCCAACGTGCAGGTGTACACGGCGGAGCTCGTCAACCAGGTGAACAACAACATCCGGGCCTATGTGAACGGCATGAAGGACATGGCCGAGCTGGCGGCCGGCAGCTATGTCGTCCAGAACTTCCTGTCCATCCGGCAATTTGCGGACGCGGTGGAAGAAAGCGATTACAGGGAACTCGTCTCCGATTTCCTGGGGTCCATGATGGTGTCCCGGACCGACATTTCGTCGGTCAGCATTTTCGGCTACAACGGCCAGTTCGTGTCCGGGCGGAAGGACCTGGAGCTCAACCCGAACATTGACCCGACCACGCTGGACTGGTACCAAAAAGCCCGGGAAGCGGCGGGACGGCACGTCATTTCCCCGCCGCACGTGCAGCCCGTGTTCAAGGACCGCTATCCGTGGGTGGTTTCCCTCAGCCTCGAGCTGGCCGGAAGGGACGGCGAGAAGCTGGGCATATTGCTGATCGATCTCAATTTCAGCGTGCTGAACGACATGCTCCGCGACATTCACCTCGGCCCGAGGGGCTATCTGTTTATCGTCGACTCGGCGGGCAACATCGTCTATCATCCGCAGCAGCAGCTCATTTACAGCAACCTGAAAACGGAATTGATCGACCGGGTGCTGGAGACGGAAAACGGCATTTTCACCGGGGAACAGGACGGAGGCCGGCGGATGTACATCGTCAAGGATTCCGGCTTCGGGTGGAAGATCGTGGGGGTCGCCTATGAAAACGAGCTGGTGGGCAACCAGCGCCAGCTCCAGCTGTCCGTGTTCCTCCTGGGCATCGTCTGCATCGTGATCGCCGTAGCCCTTTCCCTGCTGCTGTCGCGGCGCATCATCCAGCCGATCAAGCGGCTGCAGATGTCCATGCAGGAAGTGGAAAAAGGCAATTTCGACATCCACGTGCCGGTGTCGGGAACGTTCGAGACGAGCAAGCTGGCGCACGCCTTCAACATCATGGTAAGCAAGATCCGGGAGCTGATGTGGCAGATCGTCCAGGACCAGGAGCAAAAACGGAAAAGCGAACTCAACGCCCTGCAGGCGCAGATCAATCCCCATTTTCTCTACAACACCCTGGACTCCATCATCTGGATGGCCGAATGCAACCGGACCCGCGAGGTCATCCAGATGACGTCGGCGCTGGCCAAGCTGTTCCGCGCTTCGATCAGCAAGGGGGAAGAACTGGTGCCCGTGGAAACGGAAATCGTCCACATTGAAAACTATTTGAAAATACAGAAAATGCGGTACAAAAACAAGCTGGACTATCAAATCGACGTGGACGACTCGCTCAAGCACTACCAGACGATCAAGGTCATCCTGCAGCCCATTGTGGAGAACGCGATCTACCACGGCATCAAAAAGAAAAAGGGCCCCGGCCTGATCACCATCACCGCGCGGGAGGAAGGGAAGGACCTGATCCTGCGGGTGTCGGACAACGGCATCGGCATGGACCGGGACACGCTGCGCGCGCTGCTGGAACCCGCGCCCCCGGGGCGCGAAGGGAGAGGCGTCGGCGTGCGCAACGTGCACGAGCGGCTGCAGCTCTATTTCGGGAAATCCTACGGCTTGTCCTTTGAAAGCACGCCCGGCGAGGGAACCACCGCGTACATCCGCTTTCCCAAAATTCCGTCCGCGATGGGAGGGGAGAGCGCATGATGGCCAAAATGAAATGGCTGGCGGCGGCGTCCGTGATTCTCGTCGCGGCGGCGCTGGGGCTGACCGACTGGTTCCACCGGATGACGTTTCCGCGCCCCGCCCGGGTCGATGTCATCATCAAGACGAACTCCAATACGGACGCCATGGAATTTTGGCAGGTGCTGGTGGACGGCGTCCATGTGGCCGCGGAGGAGTTCAGGGTGGACGTGCGGGTGAGCGGGCCGCGGACGGAAGCCGATGTGGACGTCCAGATCGCCATGGTGGAAGATGCCATCGAGAGCAGGCCGGACGCCATCGTGCTGGCCGCCACGGATTTCGACCGCCTGGTGCCCGTGGCCCAAAAAATCGTCGACCGCGGCATCAAGCTGATCATCCTCGATTCCGGCATCAACGCCGACATCGCGCACAGCACGGTCCAGACGGACAACGTGGCGGCGGGCAACAAGGCGGGCCGCGTGATGCAGGAGTATCTCCAGGGCCCGGCGAAGATCGCCATCATCAGTTTCGTGAAAAACGCCGCTTCCCACCTCGACCGGGAGAAAGGGGTCCGGGAAGTGCTGGAAGGCGACCCGCGCGTCGTGCAACTGGATACGTATTCCGTGGACGGATCGGAACAGAACGCGTATGCCAAAGTCATGGAAATCCTGCGGAACGATCCCGGCGTGACCGGCGTCATCGGGCTCAACGAAGGCACCACCGTGGGCGCGGGCAGGGCCATCCGCGAGCTGGGGCTCAAGGACCGGGTGACGCTGGTCGGCTTCGACAACTCGCTGGAGGAAATCAAGTTCCTGGAAGAAGGGGTGCTCAAGGCCACGGTGATCCAGCGGCCGTTTTCCATGGGATACCTGAGCATCAAGACCGCTGCCGAAGTCATTTCGGGGAAAAAGGTGCCCAGGACCATCGACACCGGCTCGCTGGTCATCACGCGGAAGAACATGTACGAGGAGGAAAACCAGAAGCTATTGTTTCCGTTCGTGAACAGCTGAACGCGAACGGACGGGGGCGGCTTTGCGCCTCCGGCGCGCGGATGCGCGTCCGGGGGCGTTTTTTTGTCCGAAAACTCCAAAAAATATTCGACCATTACAAGAGAATAATCCATGGCTGTTGCCGCCCGCGGTTTGTAACTTGGAAGTGGAATCCGGCGGCGGATAGGACAAACTGCGGGGGTGAAATCTTGACGGACGAACTGGTGCGAATGGAGGGGATCGAAAAGCGCTTCGCCGGCGTGCACGCGTTGAAAAGCGCCCGCTTCGACCTGAAGGCCGGCGAGGTGCATGCGCTGGTCGGGGAGAACGGCGCCGGCAAATCGACCCTGATGAAGGTGCTGACCGGCGTGTACCCGAAGGACGACGGGAAAATCTTCTTCCGGGGCCGGGAGGTGCAGATTCCCGACACGCGGGCCGCGCAGCGGATGGGGATCACCATGATCCACCAGGAGCTCAACCTCGCGCAGGATCTGACGGTGGCCCAGAACATTTTCATCGGCCGGGAACCCCGCAGGGCCTTCCGCCTGTTCCTGAACGAGAAGGAGATGAACCGGCGGACCGCGGAGCTCCTGGCGCAGATGAACCTGGATATCGAGCCCGAGACGCCCGTCTCGAAGCTCACCGTCGCCCGGCAGCAGATGGTGGAAATCGTCAAGGCCATCTCGCAGGATTCGCAGGTGCTGATCATGGACGAACCGACGGCCGCGCTCAGCGACGCCGAGATCGAGGAGCTGTTCAAGGTCATCGGCCGGCTGCGGGCGGACGGGGTCGGCATCGTCTACATCTCCCACCGGATGGCGGAGCTGAAGCGGATCTCCGACCGCATCACGGTCATGCGGGACGGCAGCTATATCGGCACGGTTCCATCTGAAAGCGCCACCATCGACCAGATCATCACCATGATGGTGGGGCGGGAAATCTACCAGCCGGCCATGCCGGATCCCGGGAAGAAGGAGCGTCGCGAAGCCGTCCTCGAGGTCCGCGGCTTGAGCCGGAAAGGCGTCCTTCACAACATCAATTTCTCGCTGTATAAAGGCGAAATCCTCGGCGTGGCGGGGCTCGTCGGCGCGGGCCGCACGGAGATGGCGCGGGCCTTGTTCGGCGCCGATCCCGTGGATTCCGGCGAAGTTTACGTCCACGGCCGCAAGGTCCGGATCCGCGACCCGCACGAGGCGGTCCGGCACGGCATCGGCTATCTGTCCGAAGACCGGAAGCGGTTCGGCTGCCTGCTGGAGATGGACGTGCAGACGAACATGGCGATGGCATCGCTTCCCCGTTTCATGAGGCTTGCGGGCTGGATGGACGACCGGCGCATGGGGGAAGCGGCGGGCAAAGCCGTGGAGCGGCTCATGATCAAGACGCCCGGCGTGAGGCAGCGGGTGAAGTTTCTGTCCGGCGGCAACCAGCAGAAAGTCGTCATCGGCAAATGGCTGATCCGGGACTGCGACATTCTCATTTTCGACGAGCCGACCCGCGGCATCGACGTCGGGGCGAAAAGCGAGATTTACCGGCTGCTGGAGAACCTGGCGGCGTCCGGCAAGTCCATCGTGATGATCAGCTCGGAACTGCCCGAGATCCTCCGGCTCAGCCACCGCATCATCGTCATGTGCGAAGGCCGGATTACGGGAGAGCTCGTGAACGACGGAAATGTCACCCAGGAGCTCATATTGAAGTATGCGACGGATCGAAGTTTTGCCGTTCGTCAGGGGGGACGGGGATGAAAACGCAGACGGAGGGTGTCGTACGGGAAGCCGCCAGACCCGACGGGGCCGGGCGGCAGCCCCGCATCGCGTTCCGGTCGGGTCTGCAGCAGCTTCTGGCTTTCGGAAGTCTGATCGGGCTCGTCATCTTTTTCTCGCTCGCATCGAGCAACTTCTTCCAATTTTCCAACATCGTCGGCATTCTGCTTTCGACCGCCGTGATCGGCGTGCTGGCGCTCGGATCGACCTTCGTGATCATTTCCGGCGGCATCGACCTGTCGGTCGGCACGGTGATGACGCTCTGCTCGGTCATGGCCGGCGTGTTCATCACTTTCTGGGGGCTGCCGGTTCCGGTCGGCGTGGTCGGCGGAATTCTTGTCGGCGCCCTGTGCGGGATGGTATCCGGCTTCGCCGTGGCCCGGATGAAGGTCCCGCCCTTCATCGCGACCCTCGCCATGATGATGATCGCCAAGGGGCTGGCGCTGGTCATTTCGGGCGCGAAGCCGGTGTATTTCACCCAGACGCCCGTTTTTTCCAAAATCTCGCTGGGTTCGGTGCTCGGCAGCGTGATTCCGGGCTTTGACATTCCCAACGCGGTGCTGGTTTTCTTCCTCATGGCGATTCTGGGCGGCATCCTGCTGTCCCGCACCATCCTGGGCCGCTACACCTTCGCCATCGGCAGCAACGAAGAAGCAACCCGCCTGTCCGGCGTGAACGTCCGGGCCTGGAAAATGGCGATCTACACGGTCACGGGCATGTTTACCGGGGTGGCGGGGATTCTGATGGCGTCGCGGCTCAATTCCGCGCAGCCCGCCCTGGGCATGGGTTACGAGCTGGAGGCCATCGCGGCGGTGGTGATCGGCGGCACGTCCCTCAGCGGGGGCAAGGGCACCATCGTCGGCACCGTCATCGGCGCGCTGATCATGAGCGTATTGACCAACGGTCTGCGCATTTTGTCCGTACCCCAGGAGTGGCAAACCGTCGTCATCGGCTTTGTCATCCTGCTGGCGGTGTATCTGGACATTCTGCGCCGGCGAAACGCCTGACCGCAAGGGGGCGAAAGGTCCGACTCAAGGTATAGTCTCGCGGGGGAGCGGCCGCGCGCAAGGCGGCCGACTTGCGCGACGCGCCGTGGACTTCCGGGAGATTATATAAATCCGCGATAACGGAAAGGGGATGAAACCGATGAAAAGATGGGTCATGCCGGCCATGGTGTTGCTGGCGTTCGCGCTGGTGGTGAGCGCCTGCGGATCGGGCGGAAGCCAAAGCGCGTCGAGCCCGAGCTCGAGCCCGAGCGCGAGCCAGCCCGCGGGATCGTCAACCTCTCCGTCTCCGTCCGGCGGGGACAAGAAATTGTTCATTCCGATCATTTCCAAGGGGTTCCAGCATCAGTTCTGGCAGGCGGTGAAGCTGGGCGCCGAAAAGGCGGCGTCCGAGCTGGGGGTGGACATCACCTTCGAAGGGCCGGAGACCGAGTCGCAGGTCGACAAGCAGCTGGAAATGCTGCAGGCCGCCCTTGACAAAAATCCGGACGCGGTGGGCTTTGCGGCGCTGGACAGCCAGGCGGCGATCCCGCTCCTGCAACAGGCGCAGCAACGGGGCATTCCGATCATCGCCTTCGACTCCGGGGTCGACAGCGACATTCCGGTGACCACGGCGTCCACCGACAACCTGGCGGCAGCAGCCCTGGCCGCGGACAAAATGGCGGAACTCATCGGCGGCGCCGGCGAAGTCGCCGTCATCGCCCACGACCAGACGAGCCGCACCGGCATCGACCGACGGGACGGCTTCGTGAACCGGATCAAGGAAAAATACCCGGACATCACGATCGTCGACATCCAATACGGCGGCGGCGACCACCTAAAGTCCACCGATGCCGCGAAGGCGATCATACAAAGCCATCCCAATCTGAAGGGCATCTTCGGCACCAACGAAGGTTCCGCCATCGGCGTCGTCAACGCCGTCCGGGAAATGAACATGGCGGGCAAGATCGTCGTGATCGGATACGACTCCGGCAGGGCCCAGATCGACGCCATCAAGGAAGGGATCATGGCCGGCGCCATCACGCAAAACCCGATCGGCATCGGCTACGAAACGGTCCAGGCGGCCGTCAAGGCGATCAAGGGCGAATCGCTGCCGGCGCACATCGACACCGGTTTCTTCTGGTACGACCTGTCCAACATCGACAGTCCGGACATCCAGGCCGTATTGTACGAGTGACGCTTCCGGCGTCCCGGCAAGCCCGGCGAATCCGCGAAAACGGCGCCTTTCAACGCGCAGGAAGAAGGCCTGCCGCTCCAGGAGAGCGTGCAGGCCTTCCTTTTTCACCCGACCCATCGGTCATCCGATTCGCTGTAATGGGAGTGGAAGAAAAAGTCGAGAAACTGCTCCAATACCTCCGAAAACGAGTCCTTGCGCCACGCCAGCCACACCTGCAGCGTCAGATTGACGCCTTCGACCGGGCGCCGGACGATGCCCAGGACGGTCCGGTACGGCGAAGGCGCCAGCGTGATGCCCATGCCGCCGGCGACCAGGGCGACCACCGTATGAAGGTCCTGCGCCTCCAGGATTGTCCGCGGCATCACGCCTTCGTCGCGGAACAAGCCCATCACTGCATCGTAATACGCGGGTCCCACCGACGGCGGAGTGATGATGAAGGTCTCCTCCGTCATGTCGCGGACGGACACCGACTCTTTGCCGGCGAGCGGATGTCCCTCGGGCATGACGGCCATGAAAGGCAGGCGGATCAAAGGATGGGTGTCGATCTTCTGGTGGTTGACCGGGATCGTCAGGACGCCGACATCGATCTGGTTGTCGTGGAGGGCTTTGACCTGCAGGGACGAACCCATCTGTTTCAGGATGATGCCGACACGGGGATAGCGGGCCTGGTAATTCCTGAGGGTGGGAAGCAGATCGTAGACGGTGCCGCTGAAGCCGATGCGAAGCTCTCCCTCCTGCCCTGCGGAAGCCAGCCGTGCGCTGATCCGGCCCCGTTCCACCCGGTCGAGAATTTCATAGGCCCGGGCCAGGAACGATTTGCCGGCCGGGGTCAGCTCGACATGGCGTTTGGTGCGGTGGAACAGCTTGACGCCAAGTTCGTCTTCGAGCTCCCGGATTTGCCGGCTGAGCGGGGGTTGTGCGATGTGCAGCCGTTCGGCGGCCCGGTTGAAATTCAATTCCTCGGCCAACGTCACAAAATAGCGGATATGACGGAGTTCCAAATGCCCATCACCACGCTTCGCACCGGAACTATCCATTTTTCAGTGTACCAGCCCGGTGGACGGGCGTTAAGGGTCGAACGTCATAATTACAGGTCTTCGGTAACGATAATGGATTGAGTCTAATGGCCCAACTATGTCGGCAAAGACATGACAAATCCGGGACGAAATCACCAGATTCCCCGGGAGCTCATGTTCCGGGTTGACGCCGTAACCGTTTTCATGATATATGATATATCAGATATTAAATATTAGAGGTTGGAGACATGTCGCCAAAACCGAAATATTCCGAGTTCCTCTCCATCGACAACGAACAGCTCAAGTCGCTTCGGGACATTGCCGTGGAATCCATCCGGGAGGCCATCATCGGCGGACTGTTCAAGCCGGGGGAACATCTGAAGGAAAGGGAGTTGTCCCAGGCGATGGGGATCAGCACGACCCCGATCAAGGAAGCGTTCCGCATCCTCGGACACGAGGGACTGGTCGTCACCGTGCCGCGCAAGGGCACCTACGTCTCCGAGGTCGTCCAGTCCTCGATGGAAGAAATCCTGATGATCAAGGCGAATCTGGAGGGTCTTTGCGCCCGCCTGGCGGCCATGAAAATCACCGACGCGGAATTGCAGGCCCTCACCGCCACCCTGCGCAGGATGGAAGAAAGCAAGGACAGGGACGCCGAAGCGCTGGCCAGGGCCAACACCGAGTTTCACGGGCAGATCTGGAAAGCGGCCCGCAATCCCATGCTGCTCAACATGCTTTCCAATATCTCCGCCTTCGACAAGGCGTTCCGCAAGCGGGCGCTGCAGCTGAATGTGGAAATGCACGAAGGCTTCAACGAGCACCTGGAAATTTTCAAGGCCATCCAGAAAAGGGACCCGGACGCCGCGGAAGAAAAGATGAAAGCCCACATCCTGAGAACGGCGCGCAACGTCCTGCATTCCTCCGCTGCCGAAAGGAGTGCACCCAAGGAATCCACAAGACAGGCAAAGGGGAGTAGCCATCCATGAAAAACCTCGAGCTGGCGCAGCAGCTGCAGACGGTTTGCGCCATCAACCTGACCCCTTTTCGCGGTGAACAGCGGGAAATCGACTGGGACGCATTGGAGCAGAACATCCGTTTCCTGCTGGACAACGGGGTGAAAGTGATTGTTCCCTGCGGCAACACCAGCGAATTTTTTTCGCTGACCCTGGAGGAAGCCAAACAGGAAATCGAGCGGGTGGTCCGTTGGGTGGACGGGCGCGCGGTGGTGATCGCGGGGATCGGATACGGAGTGGAAACCGCCGTGGAACTGGGCAGGCACGCCCAGCGCGCCGGCGCCGACGCCGTCATGATCCATCAGCCGATCCAGCCGTACATCACGGAAAAAGGCGCGGTGGCCTACTACAGAAAAATCATGGAAGCCCTCGACATCCCGTCCGTCGTGTATTTCAAGGACCCGAACCTGAGCGACGACATCCTGAAGGAACTGGCTCCCGTGGAGCAGTTCATCGCGGTGAAGTACGCCATCAACGATTTGCCGCGCTTCGCCAGGGTCGTCCGCGAAATCCCGAAGGAGCACGGCATCACCTGGATTTGCGGCACGGCGGAAAAGTGGGCGCCCTTCTTCTGGCATGCGGGAGCCGTCGGCTTCACCTCCGGGCTGGTCAACGTCCATCCGGAGTTTTCGCTGGGGATGCTCCGGGCGCTTCAGCAAAACGACACCGACACGGTATGGAACCTCTGGAAACAGATCCTGCCCTTCGAGGATTTGCGCGCCAAATACAACAGCGGCAACAACGTGGCCGTGGTCAAGGAAGCGCTGAACCTGCTCGGGATGAAAGGGGGACTGCTCCGGGAACCGCTGGATCCGCTGAACGAATCCGACCGGGAAGAGCTGAAACGGATGCTGACCGATTGGGGGTTGTTGAAGTGAAAATCACCGGTGTGGATTTGACGGTCATCCGCATGCCCCGGGATACCGGTTTCGTCTGCAAGCACGTCATCGTCGAGCTGACCACGGACGAAGGCCTGACGGGGATCGGGGAAATGTCGGACTTTTCCCACCTTCCCCGTTACGCGCCCGACGTGAACGACATGCGGAACGTCCTGCGCAGCATGCTGGTGGGAAAAAATCCCTTTGATCTGACGGCGATCAACAAGGAGCTGCTCGACAACTTTCCGGAGGCCATGTACTACTACGAAAAAGGCAGCTTCATCCGCAGCGGCGTGGACATGGCCCTGCACGACCTGTGCGCGAAGGCGCTGAACGTCTCCGTGGCGGAACTGCTCGGCGGCAGATACCGGGACAAAATCAAGGTGTGCTACCCGATTTTTCGGCACCGCTTCATGGAGGAAGTCGAGGACAATCTCCGGATCGTGCGCAAACGCTTCCAGGAAGGCTTCGACGTGTTCCGCCTGTACGCGGGCAAAAACCCCGACGCGGACGAGGCGTTTCTGGACGGGGTGCGGCGGGAATTCGGCGGCAAGGTCAAAATCAAGTCGCTGGACTTCAGCCACCTCGTCGACTGGAAAACGGCCTACCGCATCTACAAGCGGCTGTCCAAATACGATTTCGAGCTGGTGGAAAGCCCGTCGTTCCGCAACGATTTCGAAGGCTTCCGCGAGTTCCGGATGCGGGTCGACCATCCCGTCAGCGAGCACGTGTGGAGTTTCCGCCAGCAATATGAAATGATCCGGCAGGATGCCGTGGACATTTTCAACATCTCCCCCGTCTTCATCGGCGGACTCACGGCGGCGCGGAAGGCGGCATACGCGGCGGAAGTGGCCGGCAAAAGCGTCCTGATGGGTACGACGCAGGAGCTGTCCGTCGGCACCGCGGCGATGGCCCATCTGGGCAGCGCTTTGGTGAACCTCGACTACACGTCGGACCCGACGGGTCCCCGGCTGTACGTGGATGATGTGGTCGTCAATCCCGTGAAGTACGAAAACGGCTGGCTCGTCGTCCCCGACCGGAGCCTGCCCGGGCTCGGAATGGAGCTGGACAGGGAAAAAATGGAGAAGTACCGGGTGGAAGATTTGAGCTGGGGCGACGTCGGCGTCCATCAGCTGCAGGACAGAACCGGCAACAAGTCCAATTAAAAAAGCGCAAGGAGTGACCGGCATGAAAATCACCAAGGTGGATCTGATTCCGGTGAAAACGGAGCGCAGATCCGGCGCCGTCAGCCGCCACGTGGTGCTGAAGGTGCACACGGACGAAGGCATCGTGGGCCTCGGCGAGTTTTCCGACCTCGGGATTTACCGCTACATGATGCCCGACCTGGAAAACCTGAAGATCGGCGTCAACAAGCTGATGGTGGGCGAAAACCCGCTGGACATCGTCAAATTCCACCAGAAGGTCAGCAAGGTCCTGAAGTACTACGGCCACCATTCGATGCCGATTTATCCGCCCTACACCCTGGATTCGCAGCTGGTGGCGGCCATGGAAATGGCCATGTACGACATCAGCGGCAAGTACCTGAACACGCCGGTCTACAACCTGCTGGGCGGCAAGGTGCGCGACACCTTCGAGGTGACCTATCCGCTGTTTTCCTGCAAAAGCCCCGAAGACATTCCCGCCCGGCTGGACACGGTGCAGCAGCTGTACGACGAGGGCTGGGACCGGATGCGCTACTATGTCGGCGAAAACCTGGAGCTGGATGAGAAGTTCCTGGAAGCGTTCCGGGACCGTTTCGGGAAAAAGATCACGCTCAAGGCCCTCGACTTCCAGCGCAAGATGTACTGGAAGGACACGCTGTATTGGATCGAGCGGTTCAAGCCGTTTGAGTTCCAGCTCGTTGAGAGCGTTTCCTTCGGCGAGGATTACGAAGGCATGGCGGAAATCCGCCGGCGGATCGACCTGCCGGTAAGCGAACACATTTCCAGCTACGCCAACGCGCTGCGCATGATCGAATACGAAGCGGTGGACATCTTCAACGTGTCCATCCAGATCGGCGGCATCTACACGGCGCTGAAGTTCTTCCACATCGGCGAGGCCGCCGGACTGAAGTGCCTGCTCAGCACGACCCAGGAGATGAGCATCGGCACGGCGGCCACCTGCCACATGGGGGCGGTGGTTCCCGAACTGCATTATCCCGGCGATGTCGTTGGACCCGTTTTGTACAAACAGGACGTGACGAAGGAGAGGGTGAAGTATGTAGGCCCCCGCATGTACCTGCCCGAAGGGCCCGGACTGGGGGTGGAGCTGGATGAAGAGAAGCTGGCGGCCCTGGAAAGTCCGCTTCACGAGTGGGAAGAAATCACGTCCCACGCCGGTGTCGTCGTCCAATGATCGTTTGACCACAAAATGAAAAGGAAAAGAGGGGTAGTCATGAGAGCTTTTTCCAAAGTGTGGCTGTTGATGGTTGTCGTGGCCCTAGTGCTGGCGGCCTGCGGCGGAAAATCGCAAAACCAGGGCCAAAGCTCGCCTTCCGCGTCTCCGTCTCCGTCCGCCTCGCAGCCGCAAAGCTCGCCGGAACCGAGCAAACCGGGCTATCCGACCAAGACCATCGAAGTCTACGTGCCCGCGGCGCCCGGCGGAGGCACCGACGTGACGGCCAGACTCGCCACGGAGTACCTGAAGGATGCGATGGGTGCCAACTTCGCCATCATCAACGAAACGGGCGGCGGCGGCGCATTGGCGATGGAAGCGGTGCGGACGGCCGCTCCGGACGGGTACAAGATCCTGTACTACCATGAAGCCATGCATACGGCCAAGGCGACCAACAAGGTGCAATACGACGCCACGTCGCTCACGCCGCTCGGGGTGACCGCATCGCAGAACCAGACGTACCTGGTGTCTGCCAAGTCTCCGTGGCAAACGCTGGACGATTTCGTGCAGCACGCGAAAAACAACCCCGGCAAGCTGAAGGTCGGCGTGCAGCTGGGCGGCACCACCCAGTTCATGGCCGGCATGCTGGAAGTGGCGGCCGGCATCGACCTGGACATCCTGGAAGCGGGCACGGAAGCCGAACGGGTGGCCGCGCTCCTGGGCGGACAGTACGACATGGTCATCGGCGGCGTCCAAACCGCGAAGCAATACGGGGAATCGGGCGACTTCCGCGCGCTGGCCGTGCTGGGCGGCGAACGGGACCCGATGATTCCGGACGTGCCCACCGCCAAGGAACAGGGATACGACGTCGAATTCGGGCTCACCTTCACGTTCTTCGGTCCGAAGGATCTGCCGCAGGAAGTGCTGGACGTGTGGGAAAACGCGCTGAAACAGATCAACGAAAATCCGGAATATATCGAAAAAATGTCCCAGCAGGGCAATCCCGTCTATATGACCCAAAAGGAAACCGAAGATTTCGTTTACCGCATCATGAACAGCGTCTTTGAAACGGCGAAGGCTCTGGGCTATTGAGGTGGCGGGCATGCGCAAAGACTGGTGGATCGGCATCGCTCTCGTTCTTGTAGCCGTACTCTGCATATGGCAAATTGAGATGACCACTCCATTGGAACTGGAGTCCGATCCGGGCCCGCTGCTGTTCCCGAGAATTGCCGCCATCGGTCTTCTGCTTTGCGGTCTGGGCGTGGTCCTGTCGGCCAAGAAGGAGAAACTTTCCAAAAAGCTCTTCAACCTTCAGGCGGCGGTTTTGGTCGCCGCCCTGATCGGCTACGTGATACTGCTGGATATCCTGGGTTTTCTCATCAGTACGCTGCTGTTCGTCGCGTTCAGCGTATGGTGGCTGAGCAGGGACGGGGAGAAAAAACTCGTCCCGTCCCTGGTCGCCGCCGTGCTGGTCGCCGGAGCCGTGTATTACGGTTTTACCGAGATGTTCAATGTTGTCCTGCCGCGCGGCGTGTTCAATTGAGGAGAGGGGGTAGCGCATGGAACCGCTGATGCAAATTTTCACCGAGATGGTCTTCGGCACCCCGATCCTGTATTTGCTCATCGGCGCCGCCATCGGCATCATCATCGGGGCCCTGCCCGGGCTGTCGGCGACGATGGGGGTCGCCCTGCTGCTCCCCCTGACCTTCGGCATGGAACCCATCGAGGGCATCAGCATGCTGATGGGCGTTTATGTCGGCGGGGTTTCCGGGGGACTCATCTCCGCCACGCTGCTGCGCATGCCCGGCACCCCCTCGTCGGTGGCCACCACCTTTGACGCCTATCCGATGGCGCAACGGGGCGAAGCCGCACGGGCTTTGGGCATCGGCATCACCGCTTCGCTCATCGGGGGCCTGCTCAGCTTTGTCGCCCTGGTCACCATCGCTCCGATGATCGCCCGCGCCGCCGTGAAGCTGAGCTCCTTCGAATTCTTTTCCCTGACCGTCTTCGCGCTGACCCTGATCGCCGTATTGTCCCAGGGAAACGTGTTCAAGGGCGTCGCTTCCGGCCTGCTTGGCATCCTGTTCGCCTGCGTGGGCTTCGCGCCCATTGACGGCACGCAGCGGTTCACCTTCGGTTCCCTGGAGCTGTCTGCGGGCATCGGGCTTTTGCCCCTGATCATCGGACTTTTCGCCGTATCGGAAATCCTCAGGACCATCGTCAAGGGTGAAGAGAAAATGGAAACCCTCAAGGTCAACCTGAGGGTTCGGGGATTGGGTTTCAGGCTGGCGGAACTGATCCAGAACGGCTGGAACATCCTGCGTTCTTCCGTTATCGGAATCGCCATCGGCATCCTGCCGGGCATCGGCGGTTCCGTCTCCAACCTGGTGGCGTATGCACAGGCGAAGCAGGCGAGCAAAAAGCCGGAAACCTTCGGCAAGGGGAATCCGGAAGGCGTATGGGCTTCGGAATCCGCCAACAACGCCGCCATTGGCGGTGCGCTCATCCCCATGATGACTCTGGGCATCCCCGGGGACGGCGTCACGGCCATGTTGCTGGGCGGTCTCATCATCCACGGCATCCAGCCCGGCCCGCTGCTGTTCAAGACGAACGCGGACATTGTGTACATGGTCTACTGGGCATTCCTGCTTGGAGTCGTCCTCGTGTTCCTGATGCAGATTTTCGGCATGCGGACGTTCCCGCTCATCCTGTCCATTCCGAAACGTTACCTTTACTCCATCCTGCTGGTTCTCGCGGTGGTCGGTTCGTACGTCAACGACAACCGGCTGTTCGAGGTCTGGGTGATGCTTTTCTTCGGCCTGGTCGGGTTCATCCTGGAGGAGTTTGACGTCCCGCTCGGTCCCTTGCTTCTGGGATTTGTCCTGGCGCCTTTTGCGGAAGTCCATTTCCGGCGGGCCGTGATGTATTCGGGCGGCGATCTCACACCCTTCCTCACCCGGCCGGTGTCGGCGCTGTTTCTGGCGCTGGCCGTGCTGATGCTGGTCTATTTCCTGGTCAAGGGATTCCGATCGAAAAAAACGAACCCGGAGGGGTCCGCCAATGGCGCCGTTTAAACCGACCAAGACCAACCTGGAAGAATTGCTGGCCAACGTGGGGCCTCGCAAAAACTTCAACATCATCAAGCTGGACGGCGACAAATACGCCGTCCGCGTGGCGAAGATCCACGGCCGGTTCCCGTGGCATTCCCACCCGCACGGCGACGAGGGCTGGCTGGTCTGGGAAGGGCACATGACGATCAACACGGAATTCGGGGACGTCGAGCTCAAAAAAGGCGATTTCACCGTCATTCCGAAGGGCGTGAAACACTCCCCGATCGCCCACATCGACAACACCATCGTGGTCATTTTCAACCTGACCCAGCTGGGCATGGATCTGGTGGATCCGAACGCCGACCTGGGCGGGTTCGAGCTTCCCGAGGAAAGCAAGCAGCAGCCCGGGGGGCGGTACTGAAGAGGTTTACGCGGGATTGCAGGAGGGATGTCAACATGCTGGCCACCCAAAACCTGATTGGCGGCAGGTGGGTGACCCCGTCGGCGGGGTCGCGCGTCGCCCGCAATCCTTCGCAGAAGGACGAGGAAATCGGGGTCGTCCACCTTTCGGACGCCGGCGACGTCGCCGCCGCCGGGCAGGCCGCGCGGGAAGCCCTGCCGAAATGGGCCGGGACGAATCCTTCGGCGCGCGGGGAAATTTTGTACCAGGCGGCGCAGCTCATGCAGAAGCAAATCGACGACATCGCGCGCATCGCCAGCCGGGAAATGGGCAAGCCGATCTCGGAAATGAAGGGTGAAGTGCTCCGGGCGGTCAACCTGCTGAAATATTACGCCGCGGAAGGCGTCCGGGCCATCGGCCAGGTGATCCCGGCGAGCCAGAACCGGGTGCTGCAATACACCCGTCGCGTGCCGCTCGGGGTCGTCGGCGTCATCACCCCGTGGAATTTTCCGGTGGCCATTCCGATCTGGAAAATCGCGCCGGCCCTGATCTGCGGCAACACCGTGGTGTGGAAGCCCGCGGACATCGCGTCGCTCACGGCTGCCGCCGTGGCCCGGGTGCTCACGGAAGCCGGCCTGCCGCCGGGCGTGCTGAACCTGGTCATCGGCGAAGGGCGCGTCATCGGCGACGCGCTGCTGGAAAAGGTGGAATTGGACGGGGTGAGCTTCACCGGCTCCACGTCGACGGGGCTGGCCATCGCCGCCAAATGCGCCGCGCGGAACATCAAGTACCAGACGGAAATGGGCGGGAAAAACGCCGCCGTCGTGCTGAATGACGCCGATCTGTCCGTGGCGGTGCCGGCCATCATCAGCGGCGCGTACCGTTCGGCCGGGCAGAAGTGCACGGCCACCAGCCGCATCATCGTGGAAAAGGGCATCCTGGATGCGTTTGTTGCGGCCATGCGCGCCGAGATGGAGAAGCTGTACATCGGCCACGCGCTGGATGAAAAGTCCTACTCCGGCCCGGTGGCATCTGCCCAGCAGCAGGAGAAGGTGGCGGCGTACGTGGGGCTCGCGGAAAAAGAAGCGGAAGTGGTGGCGAAGTCCCCGCTGCAGACCGATCCGGCCAGCGGATACTACGTGCCGCCGACCCTCGTCACGGGCGTCGATGTGCAGCATGCGCTGGTCCGGGAAGAAATTTTCGGACCCGTGGCGACGATTCTGCCCGTCGGCGATTTCGACGAAGCGATGGAGGTTTGCAACAAGACCGTATTCGGCCTGTCCGCCTCCGTGTTCACCCGCGACATCGCGAAGGGACTGCGGTTCCTGGAGGAAGCGGAGGCGGGGCTGGTGCGCGTCAATCTGGAGACCGCCGGGGTCGAGTACCAGGCGCCGTTCGGCGGCATGAAGATGTCCAGCTCCCATTCACGGGAACAGGGGCAGGCAGCGCTGGACTTCTACAGCCAGGTCAAGACATGCGCCGTGTATTACGGTTATTGACGCGGTTTTTGAAGTGTTTTCCGTCGCATGAGCGATTGCCGGCCTTTCCGGACTTTTCCGTTCTGTTTTTGCCGTTTCATTCTGTTCCTTGCTCTCCTTCCTTGCCGCGCCTTCGGGCGCGGGCTTTTTTTTCGCGCTTCCCCTCTCCTTGCCTGTCCGAACAAATGTTTGTATAATGGAACAGGAACATTTGTTCGGAGGAGTGCGGCATGAAGCGGAAATGGTTCCCCGTGGGGCGCCGCAGCCTGCTGTTTGGCGTGCACCAGTTCCTGTGGCATCCCTGGACGGTGTACCAGGCGTGGCGCCGCCTTTACGGCCGGCCGAACTGGCGGGAAGCGGTCTGCATCGTCATCCATGACTGGGGGTACTGGTTCGCCCCGAATATCGACGGCCCGGAAGGCCAGCGGCATCCGGAATGGGGCGCGCGGATCGCCCGCCGGTGGCTTGGCGACGCGTATGGCGATCTGGTGCTGTATCACAGCCGCCACTACGCCCGTCTCCACGGGAAGGCGCCCAGCAAGCTCTGCTGGGCCGACAAGCTGTCGATCCTGTACGAGCCGAAATGGTTTTACCTCCTGCGGGCGACGCTGTCCGGCGAGATCCGCGAATACCGGCGGAACGGGATGGACCGGATCGGCCTGGAACGTTCCCACGGGGAGTGGTTCGAATGGCTGCGCGGCCAGTTCCTCCAGCTGGCCGCCGCGCAGCGGGGCGACGCCGTGCCGTACCTGGATGGCCGCCTGTCCCCGCCGTCTCCGGACAGGGTTTAGATCACGCATCCGCCGCCGACAAACCTTGTCGGCGTTTTTTTTTCTGCGACATGGATTGGAACTGTTCCAAAAGTCGAGGAAAATAAAGGGCTTACATTCCATATTGACAATGAGAACAATTGACGATATGATGGGATCATCATGGAAACGTTTCCTACAGTGTAGAGGTAACGGAATGATGAAAAAAAAGAAAATCACAATCAAAGACGTGGCCAAACATGCCGGAGTGGGGGTGGGAACCGTCTCGCGCGCGATCAACAAGGCGCCCGGTATCAGCCAGGAAACCAAGCGGAAAGTGTTCCAGAGCATCCGCGAACTGGGGTACACGCCGGACCGGATCGCGCAAAGCATGCGGTCGCAGAAATACAAGAACATCGCCTTTTTCGTCGATCTTTCCAATATCGCTTTTGCCCAGATCGCCAAAGGCATCCACGACGAACTCGGCGATCTCGGATACATCCTGTCCCTCTGCGACGTCGGCACCACCGGGGTATCGGAAAAGGTCGGCTCGTTTCTGGAAGGCCGAAAATTCGACGGCGTCATCCTGGCGGCTCCGGACGAGGATGACAAGGAATTGCAGGAGCTGGTCACGACCCTCGGGATTCCGGTGGTCACGCTGGACCGGGACATCCCCGGAATTCCGGCCGGCATCATGACGGACTATTATTCGTCCGTAAAGAAAGCGACGCATTATTTGCTGTCCATGGGGCACCGGGGCATCGCCCTGATCAAGGCCGGCCGCAACATCCGGCCCGCCCGCACCAGTCTGGAAGCGTTTCTCTCCGTCTACGAAGAGAGGGGCATCCCGGCGTCGGAAGCGATCATCAAGGAAGGCGAATTCAGCAACGAGTTCGGCAGACGGGCCATGCTGGAGCTGCTGCCGCTGATCCGGGAAGGGCGCGTCACCGCGATCCTGTGCCTGAACAACCAGGTTTTCCACGGCATCCTGGCAGTCATGCGGGAGAACGGCCTGGAGTATCCCCGGGACGTGTCGCTGATCACCATGGAGGACTACGAACTGACCCAGCTGCTCAATCCGGCGGTGACGGTCATCCGGCGGCCGCTCCTCGAGATGGGCCGGAGCGTGTCGCACGTGCTGGTCAAATACATCGAGCAGCCGGAATTGTACGGCAAGCTGCCGCCCGTGATCATTCCGACCGAATTCGTCATTCGCGATTCCTGCAGGGAGAACACGGCCCGCCACGGACGTTGACAACCGCATCGCGGGCATGGATCCCGGAAAGCCGTCGTTTCCCTGCGGGAAACTTTACCCGCGTTTGGAAACGATTCCGATTCTTTAAATTGTTGAAATTGTGGAAATAATCCAACACGTGACAACAGGAGGTTCTCCCGAGATGGACAAAAAGCCGATCCTGCCTTCCGGCGAGCCGATCCGTCAAGACAAACCGGAAGCGCTTTCCGAAAGCGATCTCCTGGGGATGTTCCGCGACATGGTGCTCATCCGCGAAGCGGAGGAAAAAGTGCAAAGCCTTTACATGAAGGGGCTCATTCACGGAACGACGCACCTTTGCCAGGGCCAGGAGGCGGTCAGCGTCGGCGCCGCCAAGGCGCTGAAGCCGCAGGATTATGTGACGATGACCTATCGCGGGCACGGGCACGCCCTCGCCCGCGGCATGGACGTGGCGAAGTTTTTCGCGGAGCTGATGGGGCGTTCCACGGGGATCAACAAGGGCAAGGGCGGATCGATGCATCTGTGCGATTTCGATCTCAATCTGATCGGCGCCTTCGCCATCATCGGCGCCGGCATCCCCGTCGCCGTGGGGGCGGCCATGTCCGCGAAGCTGAAAGGGGAAGACCGGATCTCGGTCAATTTCTTCGGCGACGGAACGACCAACATCGGCGCGTTCCACGAAGCGCTGAACATGGCTTCCGTCTGGAAGGCGCCCGTCGTGTTCATCTGCGAAAACAACATCTACGGCGAGTTTTCGCGCATTGACGAAACGACGGCGGTCACCCGGCTGTCCGACCGCGTCGCCGCTTACGGCATGCCGGGCGTAACCGTCAACGGCAACAACGTCCTCGAAGTGTACGACGAAGTGAAAAAGGCGGCGGAACGCGCCCGTTCGGGCGGCGGGCCCACCTTCATCGAATGCGTCACCTACCGGCAACGCGGCCACTCCCGCACCGACCCGGCGAAATACCGGCCGAAGGAAGAAGTGGAAGCCTGGCTGTCCTACGATCCGATCCGGCTGTTCAAGGATTGGCTGGTGGAAAAAGGGATCGCCGCCGAAGCGCAGCTGAACGAGCTGACCGAATCGGTCAAGGCGGCCGTCGACAGGGCCGCCGCCGAGGCGGAACAATCGCCGTGGCCGAGCCTGGACGAACTGACCACCGAGACGTATGCCTGACAACACGTATGCCTGACAACGACGGGGAGGATTTCGACATGATCACAACGACCTATCGGGAAGCGATTCAGCAGGCGCTGGCCGACGAAATGGCCGCCGATCCGAGCGTGGTGCTGCTCGGCGAAGACATCGGGCACGCGGGCGGACCGTTCAAGGTGACGGAAGGCCTGTACGAACGGTTTGGACCGTCCCGGCTTCTGGACACGCCGATCGCCGAGACGGGCATTCTCGGTTGCGCCGTGGGGATGGCGATCACCGGCATGCGGCCGGTGGCGGAAATCATGTTTTCCGACTTCCTGATGGTGTGCACGGACCAGCTGGTCAACAACGCGGCGAAATACCGCTACATGTCGGGCGGCCAGACGAGCGTGCCGATGGTCGTCCGCACCTCCTGCGGGGGCGGCATCCGGTTCGGCGCGCAGCATTCCCAGGTCGGGGAGACCTGGTTCCTGCAGTTTCCGGGACTCAAAATTTTCGCCCCGAGCAATCCGCACGACGCTTACCACATGATGCGCGCCGCGATCCGGGACGACAACCCGGTGGTGTTTTTCGAACACAAGGCGATGTACGCCAGGAAAGGCGAGCTGGACAAGTCCGCGGGGCCGGCGGAGGTTGGCAGGGCGCGCGTCTGCCGGGAAGGGACGGACCTGACCATCGTGGCCACCCTGATGATGGTCGGCCGGGCCCTGGAAGCGGCGGAGCGGCTGGAGCAGGAAGGCATCTCGGCGGAAGTGGTCGACCTTCGCTACCTGCGGCCGCTGGACATCCAGAGCGTGATCAAAAGCGTCAGCAAGACGCACAATCTCCTGACGGTGGAGGAAAATCACGCGCTGGGCGGCTGGGGCGCCGAAGTCATCGCGGGTACCGTGGAAGCGGCGATGGACGAGCTGGATTCGGCGCCGCAGCGGATCACCCTGCCGGATGCTCCGCTCCCGTTCAGCCCCGTGCTGGAAGATGCCGCGATTCCGTCCGTGGATGCGATCGTGGCCAAGGCGCGGTCGATGCTGGGCGGCCAAGCTTGAGGAAAAGGGAGCCAATGCCGACATGGAGCTGAAACTGCCGAAACTGAGCGCCACGATGGAGGAAGCGAGGATCGTCGAGTGGTTGAAGCGGGAGGGGGACTCCGTCCGCGAGGGGGAAGTCCTGTACCTGCTGGAGACCGACAAAACCACCATCGAAGTGGAAAGCACCGCGACGGGCGTCCTGAAGAAAATCTTGGCGGAAACCGACCGGCCGCTCGCGCCGGGAACCCCGGTCTGCGTCATCGACACCGGGGACGAAGAGGCGCAGCCGGCCGAAAGCGGCGCCGCTGCGGAAACCGGCCCATCGCCCGCTGCCGGACCGGATCCCGCCGAAAGCGGCGCACCCGCCGCGGGAAGTCCGTCTTCCGATGGCGGAGGGGAGGAGAGAATCCGGATCTCCCCGGCCGCAAGGAAACTGGCCATGCAGCTGGGGGTCGACATCACCAAGGTGGTTGGCACGGGGCCGCAAGGCCGCATCGGCCTGAAAGACATCGAGGAAGCGGCGAAACGGCTGCAAGCCGCCCCGGAAGCGGCGGAGCCGAAGCCGGAGGAGCCTCAGCCGCACGAGCTCCCGCCCGCCGATCCGGCGCCGGCGGAAGCGAAGACGGAGCCGATGTCGCCGATGCGCGCGGCCATCGCCCGCAACATGGAGAAAAGCTGGAGCACGATCCCGGCGTTCTGGCTGGAGCGATGGGTGAACGCCGAAAACATGCTCAAGGCGCGCGAAGTGCTGCGCAAATCCCGGGACGAGGCGCTGCACGGCGTCACGGTCACCGATTTCCTGCTTCAGGCCATCGGCTTCGCCCTGCGGGATATGCCGGACATCAACATCCGGTGGGCGGGGCCCGGCCGGATCGAGCGGATCGGCGCGGCGAACGTGGGGCTCGCGATCAGCCTGGAGGAGGGGCTGGTGGCGCCGGTGCTGGCGGACATGGACCGCACGCTGGCGGAGATCGGCCGCGCGCGCCAGGAGGCGGTGCAGGCGGCCCGCCAAAACCGGATGCCGGCGGCGAAACCGCCCGCGTCCATCACCCTATCCAACCTGGGCGCGGCCGGCATCGACCGGTTCCGGGCGATCGTCAAGCCGGATGAAGCGATGATTTTGGCGGCCGGGGCCATCCGGGAGCGGGTGGTCGCCGAGAACGGCCACGTCGCGGTGCGCAGCGGGCTGAGCCTGGTGCTGACCGTCGATCACCGGATCATTGACGGGATGAAGGCGGCGCAATTCCTGTCCATGATCTGTGAAACCATCGAGAACGGGTTGTGGAAGATCACGTAAGTCCCGACGGCTACAACACCTCACCAAGAAAGAAGGAATGGCGTTGAAATCGCTGATCAGACAGATTGAAGTGATCCCGATCAAAATTCCGCTGAAAAGGGAGTACAAAGGCAGCCACTATTCCATGACCCATCGCTGCACGGTCATCACGAGGGTGATCACGGAAGACGGCATCGTCGGCGAAATTTACAACGGCGACGAGCACGAGACCCAGCCGGCGGTGGTGGACATGATCCTGAACCGCATGGCGCCGCTGGTGATCGGCAAAAACATCTTCGCGGTCAACGAGATCTGGGAAACGCTCTGGCCTTTTACCTTCGACATCCTGGCCGACCGCAAAATCGCGCTGAACGCCATGGCGTGCATCGACAGCGCGGTGTACGACGCCATCGGCAAGACGCTCAACATGCCGCTTTACCGGCTGTGGGGAGGTGCAAAGGACGCGCTTCCGGTGATGGTCATCGGCGGCTATTACACGGAAGGCAAAGACGTCGACGAAGAGGCGATCCGGCGGGACATCGAGACGTTCAAGGCCATGGGCGCCGCCGGCTGCAAGTTCAAGGTCGGCGGAAGGAGCCCGCACGTTGACGCCGAGCGGGTGCGCATTGCCCGGCAGGCGGCGGGAGACGATTTCGTGCTGGCGGTGGACGCGAACCAGGGCTGGACCCGTTTGGAAGCGCTGCAATTCAGCGAGCGGGTGCGGGATTTGAATCTGCGGTGGTTCGAGGAACCGTGCCGCTGGAGCATCGACAGGGAAGCGATGCGGGACGTGCGGATGATGGCGGGGATTCCGGTCAACGCCGGGCAGAGCGAGCTGTCCGCGGCCGGATGCATCGAGCTGATGACGTCGGGCGCGATTGACGTCTGCAATTTCGATGCCAGCTGGGGCGGCGGACCGACGGCCTGGCGGCAGGTGGCGGCCGCGGCGGCGGCGCTCGGATTCGAGATGGCGCACCACGAGGAACCGCAAATCGCCGCGCACCTTCTGGCATCGGCGCCCACCGGGACATTCCTGGAAGTGTTCCATCCGGACCGCGATCCGCTGTTCTACGAAATCGTGGAGGACCGCAATCCGTTCGTGAACGGGTACTACAAGGTTCCGGACGGTCCGGGCTTCGGCATTCGGCTGAACCGGGAAGTGATTGAAAAATACCGGGTGGACCGGTAGGGGGGATCGCGATGTCCGAGCTGGTGTTTTCCAACATCCTGAACAAAAAGATCAGGAAAGGGGACTGGCAAGAACAGCTGGTCAGCACCTACGAGAAAATCCTGATCGCCCTGCGGGAAGGCCGCAAGGAAGACGCCATCGAGCTGATCGGGTACTTCATGGAGGAAGCGCGCATCTGCTACGACATTTACCAACAGTGGAGCGCCGATTTCCTCCGCTTCATCGAAGATCAGCCGGAATGCATCCACGGCGAGACCGAGGGCCTGAAGCGGGACCTGTTCAACCTGCTGGGAGAAGACGGCGCGCCGTTCGATCCGGAGGCGGCCTGGACCGATCTGCACGAGCGAAGGGCCGGACTCATCCGCCGCATTTACGGGGAAACGCCCCTGCCCCGGCTGCTCGCGGAAATGGACGGGCTCCGCGAAGCGTGGCGGAAACTGCATGACCGGTATGTGGATTATTGCTACGGCATTCTGGTCCACATCGCCAACCGGTTCGGCGAGGAGAAAGTCGAAACCGCTTACCGCGACTATGCGATCGGCGACCTGTTCGGCTACCGCTACAAATTTTTCAGCCCGGAGAGCAACTGGGAAGAAGCGTTCCCGGTGCTGGTGTATCTGACCATCGAATCGATGCGAGCGCATCTGTGCGGGCCGCGCCGCTGGGGCGAGATGGAGTTCCACGAGGACGACGAGAAAATCGTGGTGGAATTCGACGCGTGCGGCAGCGGCGGCCGAACGCTGCGCGGCGATCCGATGGAAGGCACGCCCTCGCGGATGGAGGCGCCATATCATTTCCGGGTGACGGAAAAGCCGTATCCGTGGGCGTGGAACAAGGAAGGCGTCGGATACTATTGCGCACACTGCTGCATCCTCATGGAGAAGATCCCCCTGGAGAAATGGGGGTACCCGATCCGCGTGCTGGAACCGCCGACGTATCCGGACCGCAAGGACGCGAAGTGCAGATGGATCCATTACAAGGATCGAAACAAGGTGCCTGCGGAAGTCTGGGAACGCCTGGGCATGCGCAAACCGGAATAAGGAGTGCGGAGCATGGGCTGGGAAGACAAAACGGTCGTGGTCACCGGTGCGGCGCGGGGCATCGGAAAGGAAATCGCATCCCGCTTCGTGGCCCGCAAGGCCCGCGTTGCGCTGGTCGACGTGGAAGAAGGTCCCCTGAGCGAGACCGTGGCCGAACTGTCCGGAACGTGGAACAACCCGGACGTGGCGGGATTTCGCTGCGATATTTCGGACGCGGAGCAGGTGAAAAAGACGTTTGCGGACATCCGCAGCCGGTTCGGCCCCGTGTCGGTGCTCATCAACAACGCCGGCGTCATCCGGTTCAAAAGCCTGGAAGACACGACCATCGAAGACTGGGATTTCACGATGGCCGTCAATCTGCGCGGTGCGTTCCTGTGCATCAAGGAAGTCATCGCCGACATGAAGGGGCAGCGTTGGGGCAAAATCGTCAACATCGGCTCGAGCGCGGGCATCAACGGCGGCGCACGCAACGTTGGCGCCTACGCCGTGTCGAAGGCCGGCATCATGTGCCTGACCAAATCGCTGGCCAAGGAACTGGCTCCGTTCAACATCAACGTCAATTCCGTGGCCCCGTCGCTGATCGATACCCGGATGCTTTCCGGCATTGCCGACATGGCTTCGCAAATTCCCATCGGCCGCACGGGAACCCCGGCGGACGTGGCCAACGCGGTGGAGTATTTGTGCGATGAACGCGCTTCGTTCATCGTCGGGGAAACGCTGAATGTCAACGGCGGATTTTTGATCGTCTAGCCTCGGGAGGTGAGGATTCGATGGGAAACGGAGAGCGGATCAGGGTTGGCGTTGTGGCGGGCTATATGGCCTTCTTTGAAGGGATCATGCCCGAAGGCTACCGCGAGGAGAAGGCGGAGGGAGCGAGGCGGCTGGTCCGGCGCCTGCAGGACGCGGGCTTCGAACCGGTGTTTCCCGGGCTGATCGTGACGCGGGAGGACGGCGTGGCCGCCGGGGAACAATTCGTGCAAAGCGGAGTCGACGTCATTCTCGTGGCGCCCACGATGGCCGCGCCTCCCGAATACTCGTGGGAAGCGGTCAGGCGCCTGCCGCGGACGCCCCTGATCGTCTGGGACATGCATGAAATGACGGAGATTCCCGACGGCTACACCATGCGGGATCTCGTGCGCCACAGCAACAACGTCGGGACGATCATGTTCACGAACACCGCGCTCCGGCACGGTCGCAACTTCCAGCTGTTCGTCGGCGCGGAGCGCGACCGCCGCACGGAAGCGAAGGTGTTCAAGGCGATCCGGGCCGGCAAGGCGGCATCCGCCTTTCTGAACGGCAGGATCGGCCTGATCGGAAAGCCGATCGACGGCTACGTCAACGTGACGGCGGACCCCGGGGATCTGGCGGGCACGTTCGGTCTGCAGGTTCAGGACATCGGCAGCGACGAATTTACCCGGACTTTTCAGCAGGTGACGGACGAGGAGATCGGGGAAAAGCGCCGGTGGCTGGAGGAACACACCCTCGTCGAAGCCGCGCAGGACGACGGCTTCAGGCAGTCCCTGGCGCTGACGGTGACGCTGGAAAAACTGACCGAACGCTACGGATTGATCGGCGGGGCGTTCAACTGCCGGGCCGAGTATGCCGCGCAAAATCCGGAAATCGGCGTAATCGGCTGCCTCGGCGTCTCCTACATGACTTCCGTCGGCAAGCCGTACACGTGCACGGGCGACATCGTCACCTCGCTGGCGATGATCGCGGCGAAGCAGCTCGGGGGCGACATCCTCTACTGCGAATGCGACCAGATCGATTACGTCGAGGACTACATGCTGATGGCCAACACGGGCGAATCCGACTTCTGCCTGTCCTGCGACAAACCGTGCGTCATTTCCACGCGGGGCCATTCCGGCCAGCCGCTGAAGGGCGCTTCGGTCTTCATCTCGGCCAAGCCCGGCCCGGCCACGCTGGTCGGCATGTCGCCAAAGAAGGGGGCCAAGGGCGGCTGGGTGCTCGTGATCGCGCCGGGCGAGATTCTGGGCACCCGGCACAGGGAACTGCGGGTCGGCAACTGCATGTTCCGGTTCCGCAACGGCCCGACGCCGGAGGCGTTCCGCCGCTGGTGCCTGGCCGGCGCCACGCACCACGGGGCGCTCAGCAGCGGCGATCTGACGGAAGAGCTCGTGATGTTCGGCGAGATGCTGGGCATCGAAACGGTCGTCATCTGAGGAGTGTGCCGGACATGAAAGCCGCCGTACTGACAAGCTATGGCCAACCATTTGAAATCCTGGACGTGCCCAGGCCGGTTCCCGGGCAAGGGGAAGTGCTGGTCAGGGTGGAAGCGTGCGGCGTCTGCGGGTCCGATCACTTTCTGCAGCAGGGGGGCTTCGCCTCCACCTTGCCGATCATTCCGGGCCACGAGGCCAGCGGCGTGGTGGAAAGCTGCGGACCCGGCGTCGACGACTTCCGCGCGGGCGACAGGGTGGCCATTTACTATATCCAATCCTGTGGTCAATGCAAATTTTGTTTGCGCGGGCAGACCAACATCTGTCCCGGGCTGAAACGAATGGGGGTGGATATCAACGGAGCGATCGCGGAGTATGTGGCGGTTCCCGCCCGGAACCTCATCCCGCTGCCGGAACGGCTGTCGTTCAGCGAAGCCGCCGTGCTCACGGACGCCGTGGCGACGCCCTATCACGCCTTGCGCATGGCCGGCGTCGGGGAGGGAGACACGGTGGTCGTCCTCGGCGTGGGAGGCATCGGTTCCAACGCCATTCAGCTGGCCAAGCTTCTCGGCGCCACCGTCATCGCGGTTTCCCGCTCGCCTTCCAAACAGCGGCTGGCCGAGAAGATGGGGGCCGACGAAACGATCGGGCCGGATGGGCATCTGGCGGAGCGGATCAGGTCGCTCACCGGCGGGCTCGGCGCGGACGCGGTGCTGCAATGCGCGCCTTCGCCGGAAATGGACGAAGCCGGATTCGCCTGCCTCGCGCCGGGCGGACGCATGGTGACGATCGCCGCCAATCAGAAACCGTTCCGTCTGCGGTCGGTGGATTTCATCTGGGGCGAAAAAACGATTGTCGGCTCGAGGGGGTTTACCAAGCGGGATATCGAGGAGTGCATCCGGCTTTACGAATCCGGCCGGCTCAGGCTGTCGCATCTTCTGGATCACCAGCTGCCGCTGGAGAAGATCAATCAGGCCATGGACAACCTGTCGGATCCGAACGTGGTTCGGACCGTCATTCGTCCGCACATGACCAGGGAATGAACAGGGAGGACAAGGGGGAATGAACATGATGAAACGTTCCGCGTTTGGCAGGAAATCCGTCAAGGGAGCGCTGGTTTTGCTCATCGCCGTTCTGGTTTTCGTGCTGGCCGGCTGCGGAGGCTCGGGCGGCAGCAGCGGAGGAAGTTCCGGTTCCTCCGGCGGCACGTCCGGCGGCTCTTCGGGAGGCGGCTCGAGCCCTTCGGCATCATCCGGCGAAACTTATACCATCCGGATCTCCTATCACGTTCCGGAAAGCCATTCCGCGCACCAGGCGTCGGAGAAGTTCAAGCAGCTGGTGGAGGAGCGCTCCGGCGGCCGGCTGGAAGTCGAACTGTATCCCGGCGGCGTGCTCGGCGGGCTGCGGGACAACACGGAAGGCGTGGCGCAGGGCATCCTGGAGATGGCCTGGACCGACCTGGGATCGGCATCCGTCTACTATCCGAAGTCCGGCGTGATCTCGCTGCCGTTCCTGTTCCGCGACTACGACCACGTGGAGAAGTTCTTTGACGGCGAAGTCGGCCAGAAGATGAAGGATGAAGTGCTTCAAGCCTCCGGCATCCGTTTCCTGGCGATGGTCCACTCCGGCTTCCGCTCCATCGTCTCCACGAAGCCGATCAACAGCGTGGACGACATGAAGAACCTGAAACTGCGCGTGCCGGAAATTCCGCTGTACACGAATTTCGCCAAGCTGCTCGGCGCGGCGCCGACCCCCATTCCCAGCGGGGAAATCTACACGTCCATCCAAACCGGCGTCGTCGACGCGGCCGAACTGCCGGCGAACACCATGTACGATCTCAGCCTGCATGAGGTGGGCAAATACATTACCCACACGTACCACATCTACACCGACTACGACCTGGCGATCAACGACAAGTTTTACCAAAGCCTGCCGCAGGATCTGCAGCAAATCATTTCGGACGCCGCCCAGGAAGTCGCCATCGAGACGCGCAAGCTGGTGCGGGAACAAATCACGGATTACGAGCAGAAGCTGGAAGCTTCGCTCACGAAGACCGAGGTCAACCGCGAAGACTTCAAGAACAAGATGGGCCCGCTGTACGAAGAGTTCGCGCAGCAAAACGACGCCCGGCAGCTCATCGACGACATCCTCAACATCCAATGACGTGAGCGTACGGCAATCGGAAGGAATGCCCGCCCCGGCGGGCATTCCCCGACGCCGCGGCGGAAACAGCAATGGCACCGGCTGCCGTGACTCGTCCGCGCACGACCCATGACAAAATTTTAGGAGGCCGAAAAACATGAACATGCCCAGAAAGTTTGCATTCGGCGGAAATTTCGGTAAAGCGGCGCTGGTTGCGCTCATCGCCGTCCTTGTTTTCGTGCTGGCCGGTTGCGGGAGCTCGGGAGGCAGCAAAGGGGGAAGTTCCGGCCAATCCGGCGGCGCTTCCGGCGGCGCTTCGGCCAGTCCGAGCGCTTCCGCGCCGGCCGACAACAAGACGTACACCATCCGGATCTCCTATCAGGTTCCGGAAAGCCATTTTGCGCACAAGGCGTCGGAAAAATTCAAGCAGATGGTGGAGGAGCGTTCCGGCGGCCGGCTGAAGGTCGAACTGTATCCGGGCGGCGTGCTCGGCGGGCTGCGGGACAACACGGAAGGCGTGGCGCAGGGCATCCTGGAGATGGCCTGGACCGACCTGGGATCGGCGTCCATCTTCTATCCGAAGTCCGGCGTGATCTCGCTGCCGTTCCTGTTCCGCGACTACGACCACGTGGAGAAGTTCTTTGACGGCGAAGTCGGCCTGCAGCTGAAGGAAGAACTGCGCGAGGCTTCCGGCATCCGGCTCCTCGCGATGAACCACTCCGGCTTCCGCTCCATCGTCTCCACGAAGCCGATCAACAGCGTGGACGACATGAAAAACCTGAAGCTGCGCGTGCCGGAAATTCCGCTGTACACGAATTTCGCCAAGCTGCTCGGCGCGGCGCCGACGCCGATCCCGGGGGGCGAAATCTATACGTCCATGCAAACCGGGGTCATCGAGGCGGCCGAAGCGCCGGCGAACTACCTCTACGACATCAGCCTGCATGAAGTGGCGAAATATATTACCCACACGTACCACATCTTTACCGACTACGACCTGGCGATCAACGACAAATTTTACCAGAACCTGCCTCAGGATCTGCAGCAAATCGTTTCGGAAGCAGCGAAGGAGATCGAGACCGAGACGCGCAAGATCGTGCGGGATGAAGCTGCGGAATACGAGCAAAAGCTGGAAGCTTCGCTCACGAAGACCGAGGTCAACCGCGACGAATTCAAGGCCAAAATGGATCCGCTGTACGAAGAGTTCGCCAAGGAAAACAACGCCCAGCAGCTCATCGACGACATTATGAACCTCAAATGACGCGACAGACGGCATGGGGAAAGACGCCGCGCCGCGGCGTCTTTCCCCGCCTCTGCGGCGGAAGAAAGGATGGTTTCATGCGGCGTCTCTTCCTGACTTTTGCCCATTGGACGGACCGGGCTCTGCTCGTCGTCCTGACCGTCACGCTGTTCGCCCTGGTCACGGTCAGCTTCGCCGGGGTGATCGCGCGCCTGATGTATTCGCCCCTCGTGTGGGCGGACGAACTCATGCGTTACCTGTTCGTATGGATGACGATGATCGGGGTGATCATCGTGGCTTCCCGCAGGGCGCACATCGTGATCGACGCGATGGATCAGATGTTGCCGGAAAAGGCAAGAAAATGGGTGCTTGCCGTGTCCGAATTGATCATTATGGCGTTCTGCCTCATGCTCCTCAGGTACAGCTTCAATTTTGTGGAGATGGGCCTGAAACAGATTTCTTCCGCTTTGCGCTGGCCGATGGTGTGGGTGTACGTCAGCTTTCCCGTCGCCTTCGCCGGACAAATCGTCATGTCCATCAAACAGATCGTGCTTCTGTGGGACAAACCCGCGGCGGAGGTGAAGCCGAATGGCTGACATCGCCCTCTTGTTCGGCATTTTCCTGTTGCTTGTGATCTTCTTCCGCGTACCGATCGCCTATTCCCTCGGCATTTCGGGCCTCCTGATGCTCATCTGGAAGACGAACGTCCCGCTGGAAGTCGCGCTGCAGCGCGTGTTTGTCAGCATCGACTCCCTGTCGCTCCTGGCCATTCCCTTTTTCATCGTGGCCGGCGACCTGATGGTGTACGGCGGCATCTCCACGCGGCTGATCCGCTTCGCTTCCAATGTGGTGTCCCGGTTCCGCGGCGGACTGGCCATGTCGTCCGTGTTCGCCAGCATGATTTTTTCGGGGGTTTCGGGCTCCGCGCTGGCCGACACCACGGCCGTGGGGTCCGTGGCGATGCCGGCCATGATCCAGAAAGGCTACAAAAAGCCGTTCGTGTCCGCCATCCAGGCGTGCGCGGGGACGATGGGGCCGATCATTCCGCCCAGCATCGCGATGGTGCTGTACGGTTCGCTCACCGGGGTGTCCATCGGCGCGCTGTTTCTGGCCGGGATCATTCCGGGCATCCTGATCGGCATTGCGCTGATGATCTACTGCTATTTCCATGCGAGGAAGGAAAACATCCCCCGCGAGCAGGGCGTTCCGATGAAGGAAGTGCTGAAAAGCGGGCTGGACGCCTTCTGGGCGCTCATGCTCCCCGTTCTGATCATCGCGGGGATCATTTTCGGATTTTTCACCCCGACGGAAGCGGGGATGGTGGCCGTCGTCTATTCGCTGGTAGTCGGCCTCTTCATTTACAAGGAACTGACGTGGAAAGCGATCATCAAAACGTTCGCCGACGCCGCCATTACGACGGCTTCGGTGATGGTCATCGTCGGGATGGCCGGCATTTTCGGCTGGATGCTCGCCTATATCCAGTTCCCGAAGATGGCGATCGAATTTCTGTCCTCCATCACGGAAAACGGAATCCTCGCCATGCTGATTATCGTCGTTTTCCTTCTGATCATCGGCCTCCTCATGGAAGAGCTGTCGGCGCTCACCATCTTCGTGCCGGTGCTGACGCCGTTCGTGGCGGCGTACGGCTACGATCCGATCCACTTCGCCGTGGTGTTCATCGTGACGCTGATGATGGGGCTGGTGGTGCCGCCGGTCGGCATCCTGCTGTCGGTGACGACGGCGATGACGAAAACGTCCATGATCCACGCCGTGCCGTATGCGCTGCGCATGGTCGGCGTCATGCTCCTCGTCATTCTGGCCATCGTCTTCATCCCGCAGCTGGCCACATATATTCCGTCGCTGGTTTTTAACTGAATCTGTTGAATCTGTGTCCGACGAATCCGGAGGGTGTACTGCGAATGGATCTGGGGATCAAAGGACGGGTTGCGCTGGTGACCGGCGCGGGCGGGGGCATCGGCCGCGAAGCCGCCCTCGCCCTGGCCGGGGCGGGAGCCCGCGTCATGGCCTGCGATATCAATGAAGAAACGCTGTCGCAAACCTTCTCCATGCTGGACGGCGATCATGCGATGAGCGTACGGGACCTGTCCAGGGTCTCCGAATGCGAAGCGCTCGTACAGGAAACGGTGGAACGGTTCGGCCGGCTGGACATTCTGGTCAATGTGGCGGCGATCCTGCTCCGGATGCCCATCGAGGAAGTGACCGAATCGATGTGGGACCGCCTGATGGACGTCAATCTGAAAAGCCAGTTTTTCCTGTGCCGGGAAGCCTGCCGGGTGATGGCCCGGCAACGCTGGGGAAGAATCGTCAATTTCACTTCGCAGGGCGCCTTCACCGGCGGATTCGCCACGTCCACGGCGTACGCCATCAGCAAGGGCGGCGTGGTCACCCTGACCAAATCGTTCGCGCGCGCGTACGCGGACAGCGGGATTTGCATCAACGCCATCGCCCCGGGCGGCATCGATACGGAGATGATGAGGCTGCCCGAAAAAGAGCTGGAAAAGTTCACGGCCATGATTCCGATGGGGCGCCTCGGCCGGCCGGACGAACTGGCGGGAGTGGTGCTGTTCCTCTCCAGCGAGTGGGCCTCCTACGTGACCGGCGCCACGATTGACGTGACGGGCGGCCAGCTGATGCGGTAACGCTTGTCTTTTCTCTGTTTTATTTTTTGTTCGCAACCGGAATGAATTCCGCCGGATTTTCCCGGCCGACGGCCGCCTGCGGCGTTTTTCGGTCAGGGCATCATCCGTGGGGGGATGGAAATGAAAATTTCGGCGATCGAAGCGTACGGGATCGCCTGCGTCGAACCGAACGATTACAACCGGACGCGCTATACGACGATCGTCAGGGTGCGGACCGACGAAGGCGTCAGCGGATGGGGAGAAGGCATCACCATGTGGCCGGAAGCGACGCACGCCGTCGTGACCCTCATCGAGAAGGGGTTCAAGGATCTCCTGATCGGCGAGGACCCGCTGCAGACCGAAAAGCTGTGGCACAAGATGCGGAGCCACGTCTGGTGGTACGGCGTCGGTGGCCTGGCTTCCTTCGCGGTCAGCGCCCTCGACATGGCGCTTTGGGACATCAAGGGGCGCGCGCTCGGCCTGCCGGTTTATCAGCTGATGGGCGGCCTGGTTCATGAGAAGCTGCCGGCCATCGCCAGCATTCACGGCAAATACGCGACGCACGAGGAAAACGTGGGCGAAATCGCTTCTTATATAGAGGAAGGCTATCAGGGCGTCAAGATCGGTTTCGGCAAAAAAGGACAGGCGATCCTGGGCCGCGATGAGGCGCACGATCTCGAATTCGTCCGGCGGGTGCGGGAACGGATCGGCTACGAAAAAATGTTCATCATCGACATCGGCAACGGCATCCGCTGGGAGACGCCCCACGCGATCCGGATGGCGCGGGCGTACGAGGAACACCGGGTCCTCTGGCTGGAGGAGCCTTTCCATCCGGACCGGATGGACGATTACCGCGAGCTTCGGCAAAAAACGAACATCTGGATCGGCGCCGGCGAACGGGAATGGCACCCGGAAGGATACCGGCGGCTTCTGGAAAGCGGAACCGTCGACGTGTTCGGCATCGACCCCGCCCGGGCCGAAGGCATCACCGGTTTTCTGAAAATCCGCGAACTCATCGGTTCCAAAGGCAAAATTTTCAACGCCCACGCCTGGAGCACGGGCATCACGACGGCGGCCAGCCTGCATCTGTCTGTATCGTCGCCGCATTGCCTGCTCCTGGAGCTGAAACCGCTGGCGAATCCGATGCAGCACGAACTCACCGTTCCCGCCATCACCCATCGGGACGGCTGGGTCTTTGCCCCGGATGCGCCCGGGCTCGGCGTGGAGGTCGACGAAGCGGCCCTTCGCAAATACCGGTTGACGTAACGGGAGGAAGCGGCATTGGCACATCTGGAAACGGAAGTCCTGGTGATCGGGGGAGGCCCCGGCGGCTATGCGGCGGCCATCCGGCTGGCCCGGGCGGGAAAGCGGGTGGCGCTGGCGGAGCGGGACCGGCTCGGCGGCGTCTGCCTGAATCGCGGCTGCATTCCGGCGAAGGCGCTCATCCACGCGGCGAACCAGTTCCACCGGTTGAAGTCGGGGAAAACGGGTCAATGGGGCATTCGGGCAACGGAGGTTGTCTTGGATCCGGCGCAAACCGTGAACTGGAAAAACGGCATCACGGAGCGGCTGCAAAGCGGCATCGAGTCACTGCTCAAGGCCAACCGTGTCGACCGGCTGAAAGGGTCCGCCCGGCTTCTGGATGCGAATACGGCGGAGATTGCGCCCGACGACGGATCGGAAACCGTGACCGTCTCTTTTCGCCACTGCATCCTGGCGACCGGATCGAAGCCGGCGGAACTTCCCGTTCTCCCGTTCGATCACGTCCGCGTGCTCTCTTCGGATGACGCGCTGGATTTGACAAAGGTGCCGGACCGGCTGGCGATCGTGGGCGGCGGCGTGATCGGCGTCGAGCTCGGCACGGTGTTTGCCAAATTCGGCTCCCGGGTGACCATCCTCGAGGCGGCTCCGCAGCTTCTGCCCGGCATCGATCCGCAGGCCGTCCGTCCGGTCGCGGCGGAGCTGGCCCGATGCGGCGTTCGGATCGAGACGGGCGTGCGGGTCCGCGGTGCGGAGGTGCGGGACGGCGGTGTCCTGATCACGGCGGAAAAAGACGGCGAGTCGTTCACGGTCGAGGCGGACTGCGTGCTGGTGTCCGTCGGCCGGACGCCGAACAGCGGCGGCATCGGGCTGGAGCGGGCCGGCGTGGCGACGGACGAAAAGGGGTTCATCCGCACCGATGCGGTGCTTTGCACCACGGTGCCGCATATCTACGCGATCGGCGACGTGCGCGGCGGTCCGTTTCTGGCCCACAAGGCGAGCTACGAGGCGAAGATCGCGGCGGAGTCGATCTGCGGCCTGCGCACCCGGGCGGAATATGATCTTGTGCCCTACGTCATTTTCAGCGACCCGGAAATCGCCGGCGTCGGCCTGACCGAACAGGAAGCGATGCGGAAAGGATACCGGGTGAAAACGGGGAAATTTCCGTTCCAGGCCAGCGGCAGGGCGATGACCATCGGCGAAACGGCGGGCTTTGTGAAGCTGGTGATCGACGCCGATTCGCACGAAATTTTGGGCGCGCTGGCCGTGGGGCCGGAAGCGTCCGAGCTCATCGCGGAGGCGGCCCTCGCCATCGGCATGGGGGCGACGGCGGAAGATGTGGAACAGATCATCCACGCGCATCCGACCCTGTCGGAGGCGTTCCTGGAAGCGGCCGAGGCGTCCCTCGGCCGGGCGCTGCACATCGTCAATCCGCGCTGATCCGGCGGGAAGGAAGGTAACACCGCGATGCTGATGCGATCCTGGTTGTTTGTGCCGGGCAATCACGAGCGGCGGCTCGAAAAATCGAAGCAGACGGCGGCCGACGTGGTCATCGTCGATCTCGAGGATGCGGTGCCGGTGCGGGAGAAGGAACGGGCCCGGGAAATGGCGCGGGCGCATTTGGCGTCGCGCGGCCCGGCGCCTGTTTTTGTCCGGGTGAACGCGCTGACGACCCGGTGGTGCCATGACGACGTGCGGGAACTCGCGGCCGCCGGGCCCGCCGGCATCATGCTGCCCAAGGCGGACGGCAAAGATGCGGTGGCCGAACTGGACGGGTGGCTTTCCGCGCGTGAAGCGGAGCTCGGCCTGGTGCCCGGTTCGATCCGGATCGTGCCGCTCATCGAGACCGCCCTCGGCCTGCACCGGGCATACGAAATCGCGGCGGCGAGCCCCCGCGTGCTCTGCCTCGCCTTCGGCTCCCTCGACTTTTGCAACGATGTCGGGATCCGCCCCGGCGAAGGGGAGCCGGAGCTGCTGTATGCGCGGTCGCAGCTGGCGGTGGCATCGCGGGCGGCGGGCGTCGGCGCGCCGGTCGACACCGTGTACGCCAATGTGCGCGATGCCGACGGGCTGGCCAGACAGGCGAGGCTGGCCAGAAATTGCGGTTTCGGCGGCAAGCTGTGCATCCATCCGGACCAGGCGCCGGTCGTCAACAGCGTTTTTTCGCCGACCCCGGCGGAGATCGAGGAAGCCGAACGCATCGTCGCCGCGTATGAAGCGGCGCTGGCCGCCGGCGAAGGCGCGATTCAACTGGACGGGAAGATGATCGATGTCCCCGTGGCCGAACGGGCGCGCAAAATTGTCGCGATGTCGCGTCTGATGGAACAGCGGGCGAAGGATGGAAGGAGCGGCGAATGATGGCCGGGGTTTTGGAGGGTTCGCCATGAGGGAAATCCGATACGAAACGATTGTGCGGGAAGTGGCGGAAATGTGCAAGGCCGCCAATTACGAGCTGGGCGAAGACGTGATCACGGCGTTCCGGAAAGCGCTGCGCGCCGAGCGGTCCGAAACCGCCAGGGACGTGCTGGACCAGCTCGTCCGCAACGCCGAGCTCGCCGCGGAACTGCGGATGCCGACGTGCCAGGATACCGGCGTGGCCGTATTCTTCGCCGAGCTGGGCGCCGATTGCCGCGTCGTCGGCGGACGGCTGCAGGACGCCATCTGCGAAGGCGTGCGCAAAGGATACGGCGAAGGGCTGCTAAGGGCTTCGATGGTCGGCCATCCGCTGAAGCGGGGGAATACGGGAGACAACACGCCGGCGATCATCCACCTGGAATTGGTGGAAGGCGACCGGCTGACGCTGCACATGTCGGCCAAGGGCGGCGGCAGCGAGAACATGAGCGCGCTCCGCATGCTGAAGCCCGCGGACGGCTGGGAAGGCGTCAAGGGTTTCGTGCTGGACACGGTCCGCAAGGCCGGTCCGAACGCCTGTCCGCCGCTGGTGGTGGGCATCGGCATCGGCGGCAATTTCGAAACCTGCGCGATCCTGGCCAAACGCTCGCTGTTTCGCCCGATCGGGGAAAGGCACGCGGATCCGGAAATCGCCGCGCTGGAAAACGAATTGCTGGAAGAGATCAACCGGCTGGGGATCGGCCCGCAAGGCCTGGGCGGAGACACGACCGCGCTCGACGTCCGGATCGAAATGCATCCCTGCCATATCGCGGCGCTGCCGGTGGCCGTCAATCTGAATTGCCATGCCAGCCGCCACCGCACCGTCGTCCTGTAATGCTTTTCCTTGCCAAAGGAAGGGAGGTTCGCCGAAATGGGCGTCGTGCACATCAGAACTCCCCTCGACGAGGAAACCGTCCTGTCTCTGAAGGCGGGCGACCGGGTGCTGCTCAGCGGCACGGTCTACGCGGCCAGGGACGCGGCACACAAACGGATGTCCGAGATGATCGAAAAAGGAGAGCCGCTGCCCCTTCCGCTCCAGGGCCAGGTCATCTACTACGTGGGGCCGTCGCCGGCGGCTCCCGGCCACGTGATCGGCGCCGCGGGGCCCACCACCAGCGGACGGATGGACAAATACACGCCGGCCTTGCTTGCCCTCGGGCTCAAAGGCATGATCGGCAAAGGGTACCGGGACGAAGAGGTCGTGAAGGCGATCGCCAGGCACAAGGCGGTGTATTTCGCGGCCACCGGCGGAGCCGGGGCGCTCCTGGCCAGCAGGATCAGGAAAAACGAGACGATCGCCTTTGAGGATCTGGGGCCGGAGGCGATCCGGAAGCTGGAAGTGGAGGAGTTTCCCCTGATCGTCATCAACGACGCGTACGGGAACGATTACTACCGGCAGATTGCGGACAGCGCCGATTAGGCGACAAACCCCGCCCGGCCGCACGGCCAGGCGGGGATTTTTATCAGCGCTCGGGATAGTGGATGGTATGAAACGCATCGCCTGCAGCCTGGTCCGTGACGCGGATGACGGCGCTGATCCTGTCCTGCGTCACGCCGTCCAAGATTTGATATAATAGTCCCTGCACAGCGAGCCCGAGGGCGGCGACTCCGTCGAAGCTTTTTTCGTACGCTTCCCTTTCCACGATGAGCGTAAATTCCGTGAATTTGTTGTTGTGCTCGATGTCTTTGATGGACTTGAATTGCTGGCCATTTTTCATTTCCTCGATGGACCGTACCATTTCGTCCCGGACTTCGCGAAGCATTTTTTTGTGGGTGGCCTTGGACATTTTGTAGGTGACGGAACCATCGTCGTTGACGGCCGCTTCGCTGACGCCGTCGGCTTTCAATCTTTCGAAAGACGCCGGGACGGTGATTTCCACAACGCCATTTCCGCCCGAACAGGCCGCAAGCGGCAGGACGAGAAGTGCGGTTGAAATGAAGAAAACGGCCTTTTTCATCAAACAGCCTCCTGTTTTTCCATGTCAATGGAATTTATAATTCTTGACAAGACGATTGGCCATGGCGCAAACATTGGAGTATAAGATGTGACGGTTTCCGGGAGGAAAGATGAGAAAAATCATTACGGCAAGCGTGATCGGTCTGGCGGTCGTCGCCATGGCGGTTTCCTTTTATCCCGTGGTCAAATTGAACGTGATCAGCAAAAATTACGGTTGGTATGGTTCCTATGTGATTTTGCCCGAAGACGGAAGCTCCGGAGCCGTCGATACCGGTTCCGTTTCGCTCGCGACCCGATCCGCGGAGTACCGGGAGGACGGCATCCGACTGACCAATGTGGTGTACTATCCCGGGCTGCGGCAAATGGCTTTCGGCTTTGTGCACGATCATGCGGAGCGTGAAAAATACGACCGGTATTCCATCGAAGTGGCGGACTCCTCCGGAAGGATCGTACCGGGCGTGACCGGAGGCGAAAGGTTTTACGCCAAATATCTTCAGAAGCTCAACTTCCGGCTGGAAGAGCCCCTGAGTCCGCAGGGCACATACACCATCCGCATTGTGGACGATCAGGGTCAACCCGCCGGTTCGCTGAGCGTTTCCTATTGAAGCGGAAATGAAGCCCCGCCTGACCGTGCGGCCGGGCGGGGATCGTTCATTTTTTCAACGATTGATAATACTTTCCGCGTTCGACATATTGCCGGATGATGCGATCCATGTCCTTTCGGTCTTCGTCGGTCACTTCCCGGACGACTTTTGCGGGATTGCCCATCGCGACGGTGTGGGGAGGGATTTTTTTCCCCGGGGGTACCAAGGCTCCGGCGGCGATGATGGCCCCTTCGCCGATTTCGGCTTTGTCCAGGACGATGGCTCCCATGCCGATGAGCGCCCGCCGGCGAACGATGCAGCTGTGCAGCATCACCTTGTGGCCGACGATGACCTCATCCTCGATGATCAGCGGGTTGTTCGGGCTTTGGTGCAGACAGCTCAGATCCTGGATGCTGACGCGTTTTCCGATGATCGTCGGCGCCACATCCCCGCGGATCACGGTGCCAAACCAGATGTTGGTCTCTTCGCCGATGGTCACGTCTCCCGTAATGGTGACGTAATCCGCGATGAAGACGGACGGGTGGATGTTCGGCTCTTTGCCGTAGTAGGGGTAGATCATGGCCATGCTCCTCGTTTCCTGGTGTCATCATGATTTTATCCTATATGGATGGTTCACAGGAAGACTTCGCCATTGTATAGGAATGAAGCGGAAGGAGTTTGGGGCCATGGACAGGAAATTGCCGGCTTTGCTGGCCGCATTGGTGCTGATCACAGTAACTGCGGCATGTTCTTCATCGAAGAAGGACACGGAAAGTTCCCCGGGAAAATCCTACGTTGCGCTGGCTCCCGGCGTGACGGTCGTCCATAACGCGATGGAAGCGACCAAGACCACAAACATAGAAAACCTCGGGTTTCGTGAAATTCCCGAGGCCGAGTTTCGGAACCTTCGTTCCGAGCGGACCGGAAAAAACACGCCGCCCTCCTCTCCGGAGGCGGCTTACGTGTACAGGGAATATGCGTTTGTTGCGGACGTCGGCGACGGCATCCGGGTGAAGGCCAGCGTATGGGCCCGGATGCGGCCGGTACAAAAGGGCAACGATACCGTGTATATCTTTGACGAGATTTACGAGGACATGGCCGAACTGGCTCCGGCTTCGGAAGGGGCTTACACCGTTCACAAGAATTATGCCAAGGCCGAGGTGGAAAACAACACGTCTTTGCAGCTGGCCGTCGGCGGCTATGCGGAGATCAAAGGGTCCGAAGGGACCGTTGATGAGCTCAGGCAATTTTCCGCGCTTCAGCGGTGGAATTCCGATGCATGACGAAATGCGGTGACAGGGTGTTTGAGTCCATTGACCTGGATTGGGCCCATCCTTTGTTGGAAATGGATTGCCGACACCCTGAAGAGTTGGAAAGCCTCATGCAAGCATGCGTGGATTTTATCCGCGGGCTCATCGACAAGGAATCGATGATTCCATAGCGAGGCAACTTGATTCATGGGTCCAATGAAGTCCATTTCCCTGTCCAGCTGATCCAAGTCCACTTGGCCAAAAAGGCGTCTTTTCAGATCAGATCAATTTGGTTTTTGCGGAAGCAAAAGTGTTTCAGTAACACGGATTCCCGCGGAAGTCCGCGGAATTTTTTATTGTTTTGGATTTTTGCCGGCTGCCCGGGTGATGGGCTTGCCGGTTGCGATCCGGTAAGGTGACTTTTCCGTTCCCTCGGTATACGATGTGTCCGGCTTCTTCCCGGTGCATCGGCTTTGTTCCATTTTCCCATCCCGGCCGACACCCGAAAATTTTGCATGAAACATCTAATTTTTGCGAAAGCGCGGGATTCCGCGATTCATTACAATGGAAGAAAAACGTTTGGGACAGCGCACGGGGGGACAACACGTGGAACTGCAATTGGAAAGGGTCGCGTTTCATACCAACACGGGACAGCTGGACAAGGTGCACGCCGAAGCGCTCGCCAGGCTTTCCCGGTGCGTAGCCGCAGACCCGGAGGGGGAGCCGATGCTCTTGGAAGGCGGCGTCTACCGGGGGTGCTGGCTGGAAAGCACGGGGACGATCAACGCGGAACTCCTCACGCGTTTTGCGCCCGCCGTCGCCCGTTCGACCTTTGAGCGGTTCGCCCGGTGGCAGCGGGATGACGGACTCATCCCGTACAAAATCACGGAAAGCGGTCCGGTGTTCCGGCAAATCCAGCTGGTGACGCCGCCGGCGCGGAGCGCGTGGAACCACTACCTGCAGACGGGGCGGGACCAAGCCTTCCTTCGCCGCATGTACGACGCGCTGACCCGATTCGATGCCTGGCTGGCCGCACATCGGGACACCCGCGGCACGGGATGCGTCGAGGCGTTTTGCACCTTCGACACGGGGCATGACCTGTCACCGCGCTTCTGGCACGTGCCCGACACGCCGCATCTGGAAGATCCGGCCCTGTGCGATCCGGATTCGCCGATCCTGCCGTTTCTCGCGCCGGATCTCACCGCAAGTGTTTACTGCGGCCGCAAATACCTGGCGCGGGTGGCCGCCGAGCTCGGCGAATCGCCCGCCGGCTGGCAGACCAAGGCCGAGCAGTCGCTGCGGAGCCTGATGGCGCACTGCTACGACGAGCGGGACGGCTTTTTCTACGACCGGGACAAAAACGGGGAGTTCGTGCGCGTCCAATCGGACGTGCTGCTCAGAGTGCTGGCGTGCGAAGTGGGAGACGGCGAATTTTTCGCGGCGGCGCTAAGGCGTTATCTGCTGAACACGCGGAAATTTTTCGCCAAATACCCGTTTACCTCGATCGCCATGGACGACCCGCGGTTCGATCCGTTTTCCCACTACAACACGTGGGCGGGGGCGACGAACTTCCTCAGCCTGATCCGCGCTCCCCACGCCTTCGAACATCATGGCCGGCACGTGGAACTGACATGGGTCCTGCAGCCGATCGTCACCGCCATGGCGAACATGACCCGCTTCGCCCAGTGCTTGAGCCCGTGGACGGGGGAGGAAGGGTTTACGGAGACGTATTCCCCGGCGATCCTGGGCGTGCTCGACTACATCGAGCGGCTGTGCGGCATTCTGCCGACGCCGGACAACACCCTCTGGTTCACGGGGCTGCTGCCCCGGCCGATGAGCGCGCACATGGCACCGGTGGAAGAAACCGCGTACAGCAGGACGGTGGACGGCATCATCTATGAGCTGCACGTCACGCGGGAGCGTGCGGTAATCCGCCGGGACGGCCGGCCACTGGCCGAATTTCCGAGCGGCGTGCGGCTCGTCACCGACCGCGAAGGCAACCTGAAGGGGCTGATCGGCATGACGGTCCGCCAGGTGGAAGGCGCCGTACGGTTTGAAGACAAGACTTGCCCGTTCCGGGTGAGCGGCAACGAGACGCTGATTTTTCAGGACGACGCTTTCCGTTCCGCGGGCGGACCCGGCGTGGTCATGCCGACATACGGATGAGCGGGTTGAAAAAAACCGGAAAGGGGTAAACGTCGCATGATCCGGCGGTACCACAAACGAAACGAAATCCAGATCCGCGATCCGTTCGTGCTGCGCCACGACCGGGAGGGCCGCTACTACCTGTTCGGCTCCACCGACAAGGACATCTGGAAGGGCAAAGCCACCGGCTTCGACGTCTACCGCAGCGAGGACCTGGAGCATTGGGAAGGGCCCTTTCCCGCCTTTCGCCCGGACCCCGGCTTCTGGGCCGACACCAACTTCTGGGCGCCGGAAGTGCATCCGTACCGGGGCCGCTACTACATGTTCGCCACGTTCAAGGCGGAGGGCGTCCGGAGGGGCACGCAGATTCTGGTGGCGGACCATCCCCTCGGCCCGTTCCGGCCGCACAGCGACGGTCCGGTGACGCCGCGCGACCGGGAATGCCTGGACGGGACGCTTTACATCGATGAAAACGAACAGCCCTGGATGGTGTTCTGCCACGAATGGGTGCAGATCACCAACGGCACCGTGTGCGCGATGCCGCTGAGCGGGGATTTGCGCCGCGCGGAAGGGGAGCCGGTGACGCTGTTTGCGGCGAGAGACGCCGCATGGGTCGATCCGGTCAAAGGCGGAGCCGGTTACGTGACCGACGGTCCTTTTCTGTATCGGAGCGAAGACGGCGGGCTGCTCATGCTGTGGTCCAGTTTCCGCGGCGGAAAATACGCCCAGGGCGTCGCCCGGTCTCCTTCGGGCCGCCTGCTCGGACCCTGGGTGCAGGAGGAACAGCCCTTGTTCGACGGGGACGGCGGCCACGGCATGCTGTTCCGCACCTTCGACGGACGCCTCATGCTGACGCTGCACTCGCCCAACAAAACGCCCAACGAGCGGATGAAGCTTGCCGAAGTTCGCGAGGAAAACGGATGGCTGCGTCTGGCAGGGGAACCGGTGTGACTCAAGTGCGGATTTTATTTTTCTGAACCCATTTCCACAGCGCCAACAGGATTTCCGCCGCCGCGCCGACGGCCAGCCCGATGCCGATGATGAACAGCATGGTCAGCGCGCCGATCAGGTCCCCCCAGCCGTCCATGCCTTCCATGGTGTAATAAACGAGGAAAAAGACGCCGACCGCCACGCCGGCGATGCCGAACAGCCACAGCAGCCGGAACCCCAGCCATCCCGGCAGATGCACGACGGCGGACAGGCCCAGCGCCAGGAACACCCTGCGCCAGGCGATGGTCGCGGACCAATCCTGCAGGTAATAAAGGTGGGCGAGCAAAGCGGCGGAGACGAGGGCGGCAAAAACCAGTCCATACACCAGCCACCATGGGCTGAAACGGGGCGGAACGAGGCGGCGCACGTTCATGGTCACACGGACTCCTCTCGGGGTTGCATGCTCTGGTGCTTCCATTTTCCGTTTCTTTGCGGGAAATGTCTACTGCTTATTCATTTCCATCCAGCTTGCGATTTCGCCTTTGCAACTCTTTTCCGGAGTACTAAAATGGAGAATATAGAATATCGTTTTACAACATCAAACACCCGCAAAGGAGCCAAACGACAACATGCCCATCATCCAGGCGCTCGACCGGGCGCTCCGGATTCTCGACCTGTTCGACGAGCATACCCCCGAGCTGAAAATCACGGAAATCAGCGAGCGCATGAATCTGCACAAAAGTACGACGCACGCGCTGCTGAAAACCCTGAGGATGCACGGATACATCGACCAGGACCCGCAGTCCGGCAAATACCGGCTGGGTTTGCGCCTGCTGGAAAAAGGGCAGTTGATCCTTGCCAGTCTCGATCTGCGCAACGTGGCCCGGCCGTTTTTGGAGGAGCTGTCGGGCACCACCGGGCAGACGGTGCACCTGCTCGTGCTGGAAGGACAGGAAGGCGTATACATCGACAAGGTGGAAGGGGCACAGGCGCCCATCCGCTATTCCCGCATCGGCCGCCGGGTGCCGCTGCACAGCAGTGCGGGCGGCAAGGTGCTGGCGGCGTTCCAGCCCCCGGAGACGCTGGATCACCTGCTGGAAAACTACCGTTTTGTAAAACATACGCCAAATACCATCGACTCCCCGGAACGGTTCCGGAAGGAACTGGAGCGGGTGAGGGAGGACGGCTGCGCCTTCGACCGGGAGGAAAACGAGCCCGGCGTGTGGTGCGTGGCGGCGCCGATTTTCGGGCACGACGGCAAGGTGGCCGCGGCAACAAGCCTTTCTTTTGTGACCGCGCGCGTGAGCGGGGAAGATCGGAACCGGTTTGCCAACCTGATCCGCAAGACGGCGAAGGAGATTTCCGCCCGTCTCGGGCACCGGTGATTCCTGCGGCATGACGGCCTGCCGACCGCCTGGCCCGGCCGGGCAGGCAACGGGCTGGCCCGCCCAACCGAGTCCCCGCCGCGCCGGCAGCGATGGAAATGCCCGCAGACAAATGGACATGGCCGGGACGGTGTGCTATATTATTTTTGCAACTATATAGAACAGAGTTTTATATTATAAAACTTGCATATCCCCAAAGGAGGAGTTCTCATGAGGATCATCCGCTATGTGGACCAGGACGGCGGCACGCCCAGGCTCGCGGCGGTCACCGATGACGAGCGGGCGTACGCGCTGGAAGAACGGGACCTCCTGGCGCTGGTGCGCCGGGCGGAAAAGGAAGGCATCTCCCCGGCGGAGGCGGCGCGCCGGCAAATCGGCGGTGCCCGGCCCGTGGCGGAAGACTGGCGCACGCTGAACCTGCTCGTGCCGGTGGAAGCCCCCGAGGTGTGGGCGTCGGGCGTCACCTACGAACGCAGCAAGGAAGCCCGCAACGAGGAATCGCAGGGCGCCTCCGGCCAGGAAACGGTGTACGACAAGGTGTATCGGGCCGAACGTCCGGAAATCTTCTTCAAATCCACGGCCGCCCGCACCGTCGGACCGAACCAGCCCGTCTGCATCCGCAGCGACTCCTCCTGGCAGGTGCCGGAACCGGAGCTCGGCCTGGTGCTGGACAGAAACGGACGGATTCTCGGCTACACGGTCGGCAACGATATGAGCTGCCGCGACATCGAAGGCGAAAATCCGCTCTACCTGCCGCAGGCCAAGATCTGGCGCCGCTCCTGCGCCATCGGCCCGGCGGTCCGCCTGGCCGAAACCGTGGCGAACCCCTACGACCTGACCATCGAGCTGCGGATCTACCGCGGCGGCGAGCTGGCGGTGCAAGGGTCGGCCAGCACGGGGCAGCTCAAACGGAAACTGGACGAACTGGTGTCGTATCTGGCGCGGGACAACGAGCTCTATGACGGGACGGTGCTGCTGACCGGAACGTGCATCGTGCCGCCCGGCCGCTTCACGCTGCAGCCCGGCGACCGCATCGAAATCGAAATCACCGGCATCGGCACGCTGGTCAATTCCGTCGCGGCCGCGTCCGCATTTGCAAACCAATAAATAAAAAAAGGAGGAATCGGCCATGTCCGTCACGCAAACCACCGCACCGGTCTACCGCAATTACATCAACGGCGAGTGGAAAGATTCGGTCACCGGCAACACCGTCTCCAGCATCAACCCGGCCAACCGCCACGATGTGGTCGGCATCGTGCCGAATTCGGGCAAGGAGGATCTGGAAGCGGCGGTGGCGGCCGCCAACGCGGCGGCGAAGTCCTGGAGCCGCATGTCCGGGCCCGCCCGCGGCCAGCTGCTTTACAAAGTGGCGAATATCCTGGAAAGCCGGCTGGACGAAATCGCCGAAACGATGACCCGGGAGATGGGGAAAACGTTCCCCGAAGCCAAGGGCGAAACCGCCCGCGGCGTGGCGCTCTTGCGTTATTACGCCGGCGAGGGCTCCCGGAAAATCGGCGACGTCATCCCGGCCACGGACGCCGCCGGATTCATGTTCACGGTCCGCGTTCCGCTGGGCGTGGTCGGTGTCATTACGCCCTGGAATTTCCCCGTGGCCATTCCGATGTGGAAAATCGCGCCGGCCCTGATCTATGGCAACACCGTGGTGTGGAAGCCGGCCACGGAAACCGCCGTCACCGCCGTCAAGCTGGCGGAATGCTTCCATGAGGCGGGCGTGCCGGCGGGCGTGCTCAACCTGATCATCGGCAGCGGCTCCGTCGTCGGCCAGGGCATCGCCGAACATCCCGGCATTCACGGCATCACCTTCACCGGCTCCAACGGGGTCGGCAAGCGGATCAGCCAGGCGGCCGTCGCCCGCGGCGCGAAATACCAGCTGGAGATGGGCGGCAAGAACCCGGTCATCGTGGCCAAGGACGCCGACCTGGAGCTGGCCGTGAACGCCACCATCAGCGGCGCGTTCCGTTCCACCGGGCAGAAGTGCACCGCCACCAGCCGCGTCATCGTGGAAAAGGAGATTTACCCGGCGTTCAAGGAAAAATTGCTGGAAAAAACCCGGGAGCTCAAAATCGGCGACGGCATGGACGCCTCCACCTGGCTCGGCCCCTGCGCCAGCGAAAGCCAGATGGAAACGGTGCTTTCCTATATCCGGAAAGGACAGGAAGAAGGCGCACGGCTGCTCTGCGGCGGCAGACGGCTGCAGGAAGGCAAGCTGGCCGACGGCTTTTTCGTGGAGCCCACGGTGTTTGAAAACGTGACGCCGGACATGACGATTTTCCGGGAGGAAATTTTCGGTCCGGTGATCGCCCTCGTCCAGGCGGAGAACCTGGAGGAAGCGATCCGGCTGGCCAACGATTCCGACTACGGCCTGAGCGCGTCGATCTTCACGCGGGACATCGGGAACGTGCTCACCTTTGTCCGGGACATGGAAGCCGGTCTGGTCCGGGTGAACGAGGAAACGGCCGGCGTCGAACTGCAGGCGCCCTTCGGAGGAATGAAGCAGTCCAGCTCCCATTCCCGCGAACAGGGTACCGCCGCCATCGAGTTCTACACCGCCGTGAAAACCGTCTATATCAAAGGCTGACGCGGCAGGCCCCGCCGGCAGGCCGTCGCATGCCGCCGGCGGGAGCCCGCCGCCGTCAAACGGGGAGTTATGCGCCGTGGCTTCTTCACTGGAAAACCTTTTGGGCGAGCTTGACGAAAGGTGCTACCAAATCGACACCCACGCGCCCGGGCCGGAAGGATCCCTGCCCCTGACGCCGGAGATGCTGCGCGAAAGCCCGAGCGGGGACCTGTTCGGCTGGACGCAGAACGTCGGCATGGGATGGAACCCCGCCCGGCTGGGCGGTCCGGAGGTGCTCATCCTCGGCACGCAGGGCGGCATCCGCGGCGAGGACGGCCGGCCCGTGGCCCTGGGCTATCACACGGGACACTGGGAAGTCGGCCTGCTCATGAAGGCCGCCGCGGAAGAGGTCTCCCGCGCCGGGGGCGTTCCCTTCGCGGGCTATGTCAGCGACCCGTGCGACGGCCGCTCCCAGGGGACGACGGGCATGTTCGACTCGCTGCCGTACCGCAACGACGCGGCCGTCGTCATGCGGCGGCTCATCCGCTCGCTGCCGACGCGCAGGGCGGTGATCGGCGTCGCCACCTGCGACAAGGGCCTGCCGGCGATGATGATCGCTCTGGCCGGCATGCGCGAGCTGGCCGCGGCGGTCGTGCCGGGCGGCGTGACCCTGCCCCCGACGCGGGGCGAGGACGCCGGCAAGGTGCAGACCATCGGCGTCCGGTTCGCCCGGGGCGAGCTGACGCTGGAGGAAGCGGCCGACCTCGGCTGCCGGGCGTGCGCCACGCCGGGCGGCGGCTGCCAGTTCCTCGGCACCGCCGCCACGTCGCAGGTGGTGGCCGAAGGGCTCGGCCTCACCGTGCCGCATGCGGCCCTGGCGCCGTCGGGACAGCCGGTCTGGACGGAGATGGCCCGCCAGTCCGCCCGCGCGGTGCTGCGCATGGCGGAGCGCGGCCTGAAGACCGGCGACATCGTCACCGACGCCGCCGTCCGCAACGCCATGGCGGTGCACGCCGCCTTCGGCGGCTCCACCAACCTGCTTTTGCACCTGCCCGCTGTGGCCCACGCCGCGGGAGTGCGCATGCCCGACGTGTCCGACTGGAACGAGGTGAACCGGAGCGTTCCCCGTCTGGTCAGCGTGCTGCCCAACGGCCCGGTGCCCCACCCGACGGTCCGCGTTTTTCTGGCCGGCGGCGTGCCGGAAGTGCTGCTGCATTTGCGGCGCCTCGGCCTCATTGACGAACGGGCGCTCACCGTGACCGGCGAAACGCTGGGCACCGTGCTGGACTGGTGGGAATCGTCGGAGCGCCGCCAGCGGATGAGAAAGCATCTGCAGGAGCGGGACGGCGTCGATCCCGATACGGTCATCTATCCGCCGGACAAAGCCCGGGCGGCCGGCCTCGTTTCCACGGTCTGTTTTCCCGTCGGCAACATTGCCCCGGAAGGGTCGGTGGTCAAGACGGCGGCCATCGATCCGGCTGCCGTGGACGAGGACGGCGTATACCGGCACGTCGGCCGGGCGAAGGTGTTCACCACGGAACGGGCGGCAATCCGCGCCATCAAGGACGGGAAAATCCAGGGCGGCGACATTCTGGTGCTGATCGGCCGCGGGCCGTCCGGCACCGGCATGGAGGAAACGTACCAGCTTACGTCCGCGCTTAAGCACTTGCCGTTCGCGGACAAGGTGTCGCTCCTTACCGACGCCCGTTTTTCCGGTGTGTCCACCGGCGCCTGCATCGGGCATATCGGCCCCGAAGCACTGGCGGGCGGACCGCTGGGCCGGCTGCGGGACGGCGACTGGATCGACATCCGCCTGGATCTGCGCCGGCTCGAAGGGCGCATCGACATGGTGGGCGACGGAGAGCAGCCGTCCACGCCCGAAGAGGGAGCGCGGATCCTGGCCGGCCGCGAGCCGCACCCGGATCTCGCGGAAGACCCGCAGCTGCCGGACGACACGCGTCTCTGGGCGGCACTGCAGGCGGCCAGCGGCGGCACGTGGCGGGGATGCGTCTATGACGTGGACCGGATCATCCAGCTGCTGGAGGCGGGCAAAAAGGTGCTCGAATCCCGGCAGGCGCCGTAAACGGGAAACGACGGCAAGCGCGGCGCCCCGGAAAATTCCACGGTAAACAGTCCGAAAGCGGGTTCCAATCGGCCCGCCCATCACAGCCGGCAAAGCCGGCTGCTTTTTTTTTGAATAAAAACTGGGAAAGGGGCGGAGATTAGTACCGTAACCAACCAAGGAGGTCAACGAGGATGAAAAAGCTGATTTCCGGTTTGCTTTCCCTCCTCCTGCTGAGCCTGGTGCTGGCGGTTCCGGCGTACGCGGAAAACAACGCGGCCAATGACAAAACGCCGCCCCGCTCGACGACCATGAATCGGGCCGGCGTAAATGACGTGACGGACATGGTCCCCGGAATGAACAACGTGCGGAACGACATGGACCGCATGAACATCTTCGGGAACGACCAGACGGACAACGTCGACAACAACCGGGTGCGGGCCGCCGCCACCGACGACAACGGGATGGACTGGGGCTGGCTGGGCCTGCTTGGGCTGATTGGTCTCGCCGGTCTGGGCGGAAGAAACCGGCAACGGACCTGATGCCGCAACCGAACGGCGCCAAACCATAACGTGTCGTTTGCAGGACGAAAGCCGGCGTATCCGCCGCCCGGCCGGGCCGGTCCTCCGAGGACCGGTCCGGCCGGTTTTTTATTGGCCGTTTTTAAGGGAAGCAGCCGTCTGACGTGCCAGCGGCCGCTGGCGGTCAGGCGGCCGTTCAGCGGGCAAGCAGTCGGCCGCGGTCGACGGGCGGGATCAGGTTTTCCCTCGCGGCCCGGTCCAGCAGGGTGAACACGGCCTCGTATCCTTCATCGCCCAGGTTGGCGGAAAACTCGTTCACGTAAAGCGCAATGTGTGCTTTCGCCACTTCCGGGTCCATTTCCTGGGCGTGGGCCATGACGTATTCCCGCGACGCTTCGGGATGGGCCCAGGCGTATTCGAGGGAAGCCCTGATCCAGCCGGCGATGGCTTCCGTGTCCAGGCCCCGTCGGGCGATGATGGCGCCGAGCGGGATCGGCAGCCCCGTCTCCGCTTCCCACCAATCGCCCATGTCGGCGACCAGCGACAGCCCGAAGGACGGGTAGGTGAAGCGCGCTTCGTGGATGACGAGCCCGGCGTCCACCTTTCCGTCGCGGACCGCCGGCATGATGGCGTGGAACGGCATGACGACGATTTCCCCCACGCCCCCCGGGACGTTTTTGGCCACCCACAGGCGGAAAAGCAGATAGGCGGTGGATTTTTCGCCGGGCACCGCCACCCGGCGTCCGGCGAGCTGTTCCGGCCGTACGGGCCGGCGCGTCAGCACCAGCGGGCCGCAGCCGCGGCCCAGCGCTCCGCCGCAGGGAAGCAGGGCATATTCCTCCAGCACCCAGGGCAGCGCGGCATAGGAAATTTTCAGCACATCCGGGCCGCCCGGTTCGACGGCCAGCCGGTTGGTGACGTCAATGTCGGCATACAGCACGTCCGGCTTCGGGGCGCCGGGCACCAGGCCGTGCACCCAGGCGTGGAAAATGAACGTGTCGTTCGGACAGGGAGAAAAAGCGATCTTCATGGCCGCACCCCTTCGATCATCATCGGCAACCCGTTACGAAAACCCCGGCTCATGCGTGCAACCGGCGGCCCCGGGCGTTTCGGGGCCACACGGCACTTCGGCCGGACCGCGCGAAACTTCACTCGGGCTCAACCAGCGAGGCGAGCACGGCGCCGGCGGCGGCCAGCCGGTCCAAGGCTTCCCCGATTCGCCAGGCGGAGCGGTCCCGCGGGCCGACCCGGTTGGAAATGGCGCGGATCTCCAGCGCGGGCACCCCGAAGCGCCGCGCCGCCGTCGCCACGCCGAAGCCTTCCATGGCTTCGGCGGCGGCGCCGGGAAAACGCGCGGCCAGCCGGGCGGCCGTTTCCGCCGTGCCCGTCGCCGTGGAAACGGTGAGCACGTTCCCCCGCCGCACCGGCAGACCGGCGGCGAGCAGGCCAGCCGCCAGCCGCTCCGACCAGCATTCGTCGGCCGGAATCCGTGCCGTGCCGAATCCCAGCTCGTCCACGCCGAGGAACCCCTCCGGCGTCTCCGCGCCCAGATCGGCGGCGACCATTTCGGCGGCGACCACCAGATCGCCGATGTCGGCTTGCCCGGCGAAACCGCCGCCGATGCCGGCGCTGACGGCCAGACCGTACGGCGCTCCGGCCTCCGCCGCGGCGGCCATCGCCAGGGCCGTTTCCGCCGCCGCGGCCGCCGGGCCGACGCCGGCGGCCACGACGTCGATCCGCCCGCCGGCCGTTCCGCCATTCTGCTGCCGCAATCCCCTGAGCACCGCCTCTTTTTCGGCCTCGACGGCGGTGACGATCAGCACGCGCAACGCGCATTCCTTCTTCCGAATCCCGTGATTGTCTCCTCTATTATATCGAAATTGAAAACAACGCGCCGCGTCCCGGGGCGCCGGGTCTGAGTCAAGCTAGTGTGGGCACCTTTTTTGGATTCTGGATGCGAACTTGAAAAGAACCTTTCCCTTGTAAGCGCTTTTGGTGTTCTTCCTTATGGGATTGGCGTTTCATTTTTCTGGTATTAGTATCCTCTAAGCCCTTTCAATGCCATGCCCGTTGTGCTACTCTGCCACGGCCCCCTAAGCAACCGGATCATCCCGTTAACGTATCC
>Ga0207768_100172_pt1 | contig 68954 bp, 61 predicted proteins | sample CeladaPassaB1F01_FD_187478 | JGI IMG/M metagenome (GOLD analysis project Ga0207768, IMG submission 187478) | Cellulose-adapted microbial communities from the Joint BioEnergy Institute, USA - Passage B1F01 (SPAdes) (version 2) | ecosystem: Engineered > Bioreactor > Continuous culture >...
GAGGGGGGAGGAATACCTTTCAACGCTGACGGGGAGTTGTCTGGCTGGGAACTTCCCTGTTATTTACAGGGTGTTATGCGCTAACATCTCGTGATTTTACCGAAACAATGGGCTTTCGAAATTTAGGATAATTTTTACGTTGGCGGACCGCACTAATGGCAAGATTTCGCGCAACTACTTTGATCCAAACCATAAATTGCCTATCTGTATCAACAATAGGAGGATGATAAAGCACTTTCAACAAAGCATCATGAACGATATCCTCTGCCGTCCAATGGTCATTAGTAATGTGCATTGCGACTCCGTACGCCAAGCGATAGAAACTAGCATAAACTGCTTTCTGCGAGGATACATCCAAAGAGGAGAATTTATTATCTAATATTCGTATAATATTAATTACCATTGTTTTGTCCCTTCTTTATTTTGTATTTATGTCAATAATATACTTTTCTTGCATGAATGTCTTGAGTCTGAAGTCATACAGACTGTTGATAGCGAAGAAGCAAAGGATCACTCGGCTATGAAAATGTCATCGGTCCCCCTCTCTTGCCGCGCTGATAAGAGGACGATGACTCTGGGTTGTATGCTTGCAAATGAAGGTGATCGCTTGGAACGTCTGGTCAAGATCTTAAATTCGAAACGCGGCCTCATCACCGTCCTGGCCGTCCTCGTTGTGGCCGTCGTTTTTGCGGCGGAGCAATATAACGCGAAAGAAAAATATAAAGCGTTTGTTTTGAACCGGGCTTATAACACGGATCTGCCCGACTTCTTCATATCGTTGAATACCGCTGATCAGATTTATACCGATATCCTGAATACAGGAACACTTTCCAGCCGCCAGAGACACATGCTGGCGTCGATTCACAAAGACTTGGCAGACTTCGTCAGAAACTATCGCGATCTTGCCGTTTATCTCGGACGGCGGGACGAGTCGTTTCGCAACAACCTGAGCTCGGTAAATGCCATGAAAATTGCGCGTTATTTTGACGAGTGGGAAACCGAAGGGACGGTCGTTTTGGACCCATCGACACGGAGCCACATCGAGGCCATGCGGGATTTCGATGCGGCCTGGCGCGCTCGCGACTATACCGACTATTTGAAGACGGTCACGTATCTCAACGAAGACATTTGGTGGATTGAACTGCTTGAGGAGATTGAAAAAAGCACGTACGCGTTCCTCGCCGAGCGGGAAATCGATACGCTGGACGATTTGTGGTCAAACCGCGGAAAAACACAGTGAACCGTTCCCGGGAGCGGGTCATTCCCCGGGATTGGACGCACCCCCGCGCTCTGCTTCTCGTCAAACTTGCCAACAAGATTCCCGGGAACGCGTTCAACTTCTTCAGGATCGGATAGGCCAGTTCTTAAAAAGAAGCATACCCGCCGTCGAACGTCAGCAGCACCGTGTTGTCCGAACTTCGGCGCCTTCCGGCATGAACGCCGCGTACTGCTCCGCGCCGATCACCTGAAATCCGTTCTCGGCCAAAAGTTCCATCTGCCGCTCCAGCTGCCAGGGGGCCAGAATGTCCCCGTCTCCGGTTCCTCCTGCAGATGATGGTCCATGAGCACCGCCACCCGGTCGGAGCAATACACTGCATGAACCGTTACGTCCCCTGTCGGCTCGCCGCCGGCTTGACGCTCCATCACTTCCTTTATGAAATGGAGTTCGCCACGCTCCATCACCACTGCCGCCAAAAACCACCCAACGAGCACCGACAACACGGCCCGGGCTCCCGTTCCCGCGACAATTACCGTGAGTCCGTTTTTCCGCATGCCGTCTGCCCTCCTTGCATTCCACGGAATGCAAGTGTAGGGGACAATCCTTAACGGCCTGCGGACCAAAATCTTAGCGGATTCCTAAGTGCCGCCCGTATCCTTCGAGCGGGACCGCTCGACGCGGTAAAACCTTTCAACTATATAAGGAAAATCCTCCTGCGGAATCGGATCCCCGCTGTTCGTCACGGCGATGACCCACTCCCGCCCCCACGGCAGGGGCTCCGGATCCAGAAGCTTCCGTCCCGTCACCCGTTCGTAACTTTCGATCAGCAATCTGGCCAGTTGTTCGTTCATGATCCCCCGCCCCGCTTCGGATTCAGTCCGCCCTTTCCGACACCACGGTGAACCTCGCGCGCACGTGCCGCGGACGTTCGATCTCGTCCACCACGGCGACGGCGAAATCCTCACAGCTCACGTAGCTTTCTCCTTTGGAATTGAAAAGCAGCCGGTCACCGCCGATCGCATACTTCCCCGTCCGCGCGCCCGGCTGGAAAATCGCCGACGGACTCACGAACGTCCAGGACACCCCTTCCGTTCCGCGCAGGATGTCCAGATATTCCGCCATGTTGCGGGCCGTTTCCAGATAGGCCGCGGGAAAATCGGGCGTATCCACAAGCCGCGTCGTCAACGCCTCGTCCACGTACAGGCTGCCCGCGCCGCCGACCACGATGAGCCGGGTGCCGGGAGCGTTCCGCAGGATCGCGATGAGATGCCGGCAAACCTCCACATGCTGGCGCTCCTGCCCGGGCGGCGCCTTGAACGCTTCCACCACCACGTCGAAAGGAGCCAGGTCCTCCGCCGTTAGACGAAACACATCCCGCTCCAGCACCTTCAGACGGCCGTCCGCCACGCGGGACCGGTTGCGCACGATCGCCGTCACATCATGTCCCCGGTCGGCGGCTTCCTTCGCGATGCGCGATCCGGCCATTCCGCTGCCTCCGATAATGCCGATGTTCACAGCCGCGCCACCTCCCCGGTGTCCAGCACGGTGAGCTCCACGACGCCCCTCGCGGCCGCGGCCAGTCTCTCCTCGGCGTCGGGCGTTTGCCGGTAAACGGGCGGGTGGTGGATCGTCCTCCAATGGATCGGCACAAGCCGTCCGGCTCCCAGCACTTTGGCCGCCGCCACCGCCTGCTCGGGCGTCAGGCTGATCGGCTGCCCGCTGGGCACAAGTCCCGGAAGTTCCACCACGGCGCCGTTCACCGGCAGGAGCGCGGCGTCAAACGGGCCGTACATCCGGGCCATTTTCCACCAATACCCGTGCCAGAGCGTATCCCCGCCGTGAAGAATCGTGCGGTTCCCGTCGCTCACGATCCAGGATGACTGCGGATCGCCCACGCCGTCAACGGACCAGGACGCCGTCACCCGCAGCGAACCCACGGTCACCGTTTCCCCGAGCGAGACGCCGCGGAGATTCCCAAGCCCCGTCTCTCCCGCGAGGGGAACCCCATCCGCCGGCAGGTACACGGGCACGCCGCTGCCGTAAAATGCCGCGATGGCTTTCGGGTCAAAATGGTCCTCGTGATGGTGCGTCACAAACACCGCCTCGACGGGGCCGAACTCGGACAGGGGCCGCATCAGCTCGCGGGCTTCGCCAAATTTGGCCGGAAAATGGTACAGCGGGTCGATGACGATGGCGGTGCCGCCGGATTCGACGCGGACGCCTGCCCAGGGAAGTTTTTGCACGTTCATGTGCGTGCTCGCCTCCATTCTAACCATCAAAAGTCATTTTCACCCATTAAAATACACCATCATATCTAACTTGTAAATACCATTTTTATCGGTTAGAATTGAAGGCGAAGAAAGGAGCGGATACGCGTGAAACCGGATTTCGTCTTTGTGGGGGGCGATTTTGCGGTCGATTTCGTGAACACGCGGGTATGCATCCGGGGCGTGCGCGTGGAGCTGCTGAACAAACCGGAAGACATCATGGCGTGGCTGGAACGGTCCGGAAAGGCGGAAGCCTTGACGGAGGGCATCGGGACCCTTGCGCCCGAACGGCAACGGGAAATCTTCGGCCGGATCATGGAACTGAGGAACCGGCTGGACGGGGCTTTTGCCGCCGTGGTGAACGGAGAGGAACTTCCCGGGGAATTCGTGGACTATCTGAATGAAGGTCTGGCGGACTCTTCCGGCCATGACCGGCTGGTTCGGCGCGAAACCGCCTGGGCGGTGGAACGGCGGTATTCGCCCGCGGATCTTCCCGCCCTGTTTTTCGAGGAAACGGCGCGGTTTTTGGCGTGCATGGACCCGAAGCGTCTCAAGTCCTGCGAAAACAGGGCGTGCATCCTGTACTTCTACGATGCGAGCCGCAACCGGCAGCGCCGCTGGTGCAGCATGGACACCTGCGGCAACCGGGTGAAGGCGAGCCGGCACTATCACCGCCGCAAGGCGCGCCACCCGGTTTAGCCGGGGTTGCGGTACTTCATCAGGATTCTGGCGATTTCCCGGTTTTCGTCATCCGTCGCGGGTGTCAGGCCGTACGGCTCAAACCCGAGCCTGTGATACAGCAGCAGCGCGCGAGTGTTCACGTTGTGGACCACCAGCCGGACTTCCCGCACGCCCAGCTCGTCCCTGGCCCGCCGGATCATCGTTTCCACCAGAAATTTTCCCGCTCCCTGCCCCCGGTGCTTCGGACTGACGATCACATTGCCGATCCAGCAGCTTTGCCCTTCCTCCAGATCATACAGGTTCGCATACCCGGCAATCTCGCCGTCCCGCAGCACCACCGTCGGAAGAAGGCGCTTTACGGCCGATTCGTACAACGCTTCGGCGCTGAACGGATAGCTCCCCCTGGGCCACATGAAAAACGCCTCCCGGCGATCCTGCGGAAAAGCCGCGATCTGCCCGAAATCTTCCCTATTCGCATTCCTGAACGTGTACATGGCATCCCTCGCCGTTTCCTTTCACTTTAGATCAGAGCCCACAGCCGTTCTCCGGCGTCCGGCGCTCCAACCGTGTCCGTCAAATACTCTCTTCTTCGGAAGAATCCCGGTTCCTTTCGTCGCCGCCATTTTCCGCATGAAAAAAGAGAAAAGAGAGCCTGCGGACTCCCTTTCCCCTTGCGCTTTCTTTCCCCAAGGATCCAAAACACCGGTCAACCCAATCGAGCGTCCGCTCTTTGGCGATGTCCCCGCGGTATCCGGTCCAGCCGACAAAGACAAGAGCTGGCGTCGCTTCACGAAGACATGGCGGAGTTCGTCAGAAATTATCGCGAACTTGCCATTTATCTCGGACTGCGGGACGAGTCGTTCCGCAACAGCCTGAGCTCGGCAAACGCCATGAAAATCGCGTGTGATTTTGACGAGTGGGAGGCCGAAGAGACGGTCGTTCTGGACCCCTCGACCCGGGGCCGCATCGAAGCCATGCGGGATTTCGACGAGGCCTGGCACGCACGCGACTATGTCTCCTATCAGAAGAAGATCACGTATCTCAACGAAGACATTTGGTGGATGGAACTGCTTGAAGACATTGAAACCAGTACGATTACATTCCTCGCCGGGCGAAAAATCAATGCGCTGGACGAGTTGGGGTCGAATCGCGGAAAAACACAGTGAACCGGCCGTCCGTGCGAGGAAATGCGCGCGACCTGGCAGCCGTCCGGGCGGCCCATGTCCCGGACGTCCCGCAGCAGCACAGCCCCGTGCGGACTGCAATCACTTCCGGTTCGCGGTCTCCGGTTGTTTTCCCGCCGCGACGAACGCCAGCGCGTCCACGATTTCCCCGCTGCCCAGCGTGACCGGCACAACCGCGGGACGATAGATATCCATGCGCGCCTCTTCCCGGCGGTACAGAACCTCTTCCAGCGCCTCGACGGGAACGCGGTACAATGTGCCTTCCGTCGCGCCTCCCGTTTCCACCATGTCGGCCCGAATTTCATCGGAGGCATGCCGGATGAACCGCACCTGGCATCCGTATACCGTTCCTTTCCCGACCACTTCGCCGAGCCATTGCGCTTTTCCCGCCATGTGGGTTCGCTCGTCGTCCATGCAGCCGCCGTAATCGAAATAAAGCAGGGCCGGTTTCTTCATCATCCGGTAAAGCTTCCATTCCCCAAACGCAATCTCCGGTCCGGCGCGCAGCCGGTCCGACACGTACACGAGCACGTCCGCTTCGCCGCGGTCCGTGCGCGCCGTCCTCTTCACCCGTTCGTAGAGATTGCGCGGATCGCCGGGGCCGTAGTAATCTTCCAAATCGTCGACGCGCGCCAGCGTCTCCTCATCGATCCGGTAGATTTCGCCGCACACGATTCCCGCTTGTGCCGCGGCGCCCCCCTCTCCTTCCGCCATCGCCGGATAGCCCCTGCCCGTATCGTACAGCGAACCCGGCAACGTCGCGAGCAGCGCCTCGCATTTCGAAGCACCGAGCAGCCCGTGGTTGAATTCTCCCCTTCGCAGCGATCCGTATACAAACAGCCGATATTCCATGAGATCATCCCTTTCCGGCATGCATAAAAAAGGGAGCCCCATAGAGGCAACACGCAAGAGCAACCTGAGAAAATTTCGCTTCTATTAGTAATAATACACGCCGTCGCACGTGATTTCGGCGGGACCGGTCATGAGCACGCGGCCGTCCTCCGCCCAGGTGATGACGAGGTCGCCGCCTTCCAGGTGAACGGTGACCGGCCTGCCCCGCGCAAGGCGGCCGTTCAGCACGCCGGCGACCACGGCCGCGCAGGCGCCCGTGCCGCAGGCCCGGGTGATGCCCGAACCCCGCTCCCACACGCGAAAATCAATTTCCGCATCGCCGCGGAAGGAGATGAACTCCACGTTGACCCGCTCGGGAAACACCGGCGACCGTTCGATCCGCGGGCCGAGTTCGGCCACCGGCGCGGCGGCCGCGTCCGGCACGATGAGCACGGCGTGCGGGTTGCCCATGGACACGCAGGTCATCCGGTGCGTCTCGCCGCCGATCTCCACCGCCTCGTCCACGGTCTCGCTGTCGGGATCGCCCCGCATCGGCAGGTCGCGCTTGCGCAGGCGGGGTTCGCCCATGTCGACGGTGACCTGCTCCACGCGCCCCGCGGCGTCCGTGTGCGCGTCCACCCGGACGATGCCGCCCAGTGTCTCGATGGTGAACCGCCGCTTGGAGGTGCGGCTCCGTTCCACCACGTATTTGGCGACGCAGCGCAGGCCGTTGCCGCAGTTTTTCGCCTCCGAACCGTCGGCGTTGAAGACGCGCATGCGAAAATCGGCCCGTTCCGACGGACCGATCAGGATGAGCCCGTCCGAGCCGATGCCGGTGCTGACGTCGGAGACGCGCACGGCCAGGTCGCTCAAAATTCCCTCGCGCAGCGGCTGCCCGAACAGATCGACGAACACGTAGTTGTTGCCCAGCCCGTGCATTTTGGTGAATTTGATCGCCTGCGGCATCGCGTTCCTCCTTCCCTCACCGGAAGATGAACCGGCAGTCGGACAGGCGGCGCCGGATCTCGTCCATCACCCGCCGCTCGTCCGCTTCGTCCTTCGCTTCAAAGGTGACGGAGAAGCGGATGTACCGGCCGGCGTCGTCCCAGGGCACGGTGGAGATGAGCTTTTCCTTGATGAGGAATTGGCTGAAATCTTCCGCCGTCGGAAACTCCGGTCCGCCTTCCACGGCCGCCGGCGCCTCGGTGTACAGGAAGAAGGACCCCTGCGGCTTGGTTGCCCGGAAGCCGGCTTCACGCAGGACGGCCACAAGCATCTCGTGGCGGCGGGAATATTTCTCCGCGGTGCGCCGGGTGATGTCCGGATGCGCCAGGGCTTCGACGGCCGCCTTCTGGATGGCGATGAACTGCCCGGAGTCGCAGTTGTCCTTCACCGTGGCGAAAGCCTTGACGACCAGCGGGTTGCCGGCCACGAAGCCGATCCGCCAGCCGGTCATGTTGTGGGACTTGGACAGGGAATGGATCTCCACCCCGACGTCTTTCGCCCCGGGCACGGACAGGAAGCTGAGCGGCCGCGCTCCGTCGAACACGAGGCCGGCGTAGGCCGCGTCGTGCACCACGATGATCTCGTGCTTCCGGGCGAAGTCCACGACTTTCTCGAAAAACTCCCGCGTCGCCGACGCCCCCGTCGGGTTGTTCGGATAGTTCAGATACAGAAGTTTGGCCCGTTTCAGGACGTTCGGGGACAGGGAATCGAGGTCCGGCAGGAACCGGTTGCCCTCGTGGATCGGCAGCCAGGCGATTTCGCCGCCCAGGTATTTCGTGTGGGTGGCGAGCACCGGATAGCAGGGCGTGGGCATGATCGTCACGTCGCCCGGGTTGATGAAGGCCAGCGGCAACATGGACAGGGCCGACTTGGCGCCGATGGCGTGGTTGACCTCCGTGTCCGGATCGATGCCGTCCACGCCGAACACCTCGCGCAGGTACCGCGCGGCCGCCGCCTTGAACTCGGCGATGCCGTTGTCGGCGTAGAAGCGGTTTTCCCGCTTGCCCGCTTCCCGCGCCAGCGCCTCCACGACCAGCGGATCGGCGCCTTCGTCCGGCTCGCCCACGCCGAGGTCGATCAGCTCCACGCCGGGATGCCGGGCCGTCGCTTCCCGTTTCGCCCGCTTGATTTTCTCGAATTTGTAGATTTCCGTGCCGAGACCGAATTTCGAGCCGCCGATGCGCTCGGCGAACCGCCCCTGGATGTACGGGACTTGTCCCGCCGCGGTGATCTGTTCCATGATGTCCTCCTTTCCCCCTGACCGGGGAGTCATCCTCTTCAGCCGTTGTCAGCCGTTCCGAAACGGCCCCTGCACGACCGCCATGGCATAGTCCGCGTTCTCCGCCTCAGCGCAAGGCATGCGCGTCGCCGCCTCCGACGCCGACCGCCCTCGCTCCAATCGCCCATCAAGCCGTACGGGCCTTGGCGCGCAGGTACTGGTCGCAGGCCTTCGCGGCTTCGCGCCCTTCGTGGATCGCCCACACGATCAGGCTGGCGCCCCGCCGCGCGTCGCCCGCCGCAAACACGCCGGGCACGCTGGTTTCATATTTGCCGTATTCGGCCGCGATGTTGCTCCGCTCGTCGGTGGCAACGCCCATTTGCCGCAAGAGCTCCTGTTCCGGCCCGCTGAAGCCGATGGCGATGAGCGCCAGCTGCGCCGGCCACGTCCGCTCCGTGCCAGGGATCTCTTCGCGCCGGACGGCGCCGCCTTCCCGGATGGTCCGCACCTGCACCGTCTTTACGCCGGCCAGGCGGCCGTTTCCGTCGTCAATGAATTCCTTGGCGGACACGCCGAACTCCCGCGGGTCGTCGCCGTACACGGCGGAGGCTTCCTTCTGGCCGTAATCCTTCCGGTGAATGACCGGCCACAGCGGCCACGGGTTGTCCGGGGCGCGCTCCGTCGGGCGGACGGGGTAGATGTCGAATTGCACCAGGTTCCGGCAGCCGTGGCGCAGGGCGGTGGACACGCAGTCCGTCGCCGTGTCGCCGCCGCCGATGACCACCACATCTTTGCCTTTCGCGGAAATGTAATTCCCGTCTTTCAGGCCGGAGTCGAGCAGGCTCTTGCCGTTTTTCCAGAGAAACTCCATGGCGAAATGGACGCCGGCGAGATGCCGGCCCGGAATCGGCAAGTCGCGGTGCTTCTGCGCGCCGATGCAGAGCACGACGGCGTCAAACTCGGCCAGCAGCCGGTCCGCCGGGTAGTTCACGCCCACATTTACGCCGGTCAGGAAGCGGATGCCCTCTTCTTCCAGCAAGCGGACGCGGCGGTCGACGACGTGCTGCTCGATCTTCATTTTCGGGATGCCGTAGGTAAGCAGCCCGCCGATCCGGTCGTCCCGCTCGAACACGGTGACCAGGTGCCCCATCTTGTTCAGCCCGTCGGCAGCCGCCAGTCCGGCGGGGCCGGAGCCGATGACGGCCACCTTTTTCCCCGTGCGGAACTTGGGCGGATTGGGCTTCACCCAGCCTTCCTCGAAACCGCGGTCGATGATGGTGCGCTCGATGTTTTTGATCGTGACCGGATCGTTCACCAGGGCGGCCACGCATGAGCCTTCGCACGGCGCGGGACAGGCCCGCCCGGTAAACTCCGGAAAGTTGTTGGTCATGTGCAGCCGGTCCAGGGCTTCTTTCCAGCGGCCCCGGTACACCAGATCGTTCCACTCCGGAATCAGGTTGTGCAGCGGACAGCCCGTCGTGAGCTTTCCGAAGTTCATGCCGGTCTGGCAGAACGGGACGGCGCAATCCATGCAGCGCGCGGCCTGCAGGCGCAGTTTGTCCTCCGGAAGCGGTTCGTACAGCTCGTTCCAGTCCTCGATCCGCCGGCGCGGGTTGCGTTCGGGCAGATCCTCGCGAACGTATTCCATGAATCCGGTTGGTTTTCCCATCGGACTTCCCTCCTTGTTTTTCCCGTTCCCCGGCTCATCAAGTCCGCATGGGTACGGGACGGGGGCAACACCGGGCCTTGGGAAGCGGCGCGGGGCCGGTCGGGTCGCATTTCCCCGGCCGGCACACCCGCCCGCCCCGCCAGCCCGTCAGGCCCGCATGGCTTCCGCGGCGACCGGCTGCTGGCCGAGCTTCTCGGCGCGGAACGCCGCCAGCTCCGCATCCGTCTCGGACCAGCCCGCCTTGCGGAACCGGTCGATGGCCTCCAGCATGCGCCGGTAATCCCGCGGGATGACGCGGACGAAACGCCGCGATTGCCGTTTCCAGTCGTCCAGGATGGCCTGGCCCAGCGCGCTGTGGGTGTACTTCACGTGCTTTTCGATCATGGCGCGGACGACGGCCGCTTCGGCGGGATCGTCCAGCGTTTCGAGATCCACCAGCGACAGGTTGCAGCGCTTCTGCACTTCCGGCAGGTCGCCGAAGATGTAGGCGATGCCGCCCGACATGCCGGCCGCGAAGTTCTGGCCGATCTCGCCGAGGATGACGACCCGCCCGCCGGTCATGTACTCGCAGCCGTGGTTGCCGACGCCTTCCACCACCACGTTGGCCCCGCTGTTGCGGACGCAGAACCGCTCGCCGGCCACGCCGCGAATGTACGCTTCCCCGGCGGTGGCGCCGTAGAACGCCACGTTGCCGATCAGGATGTTTTTCTCGGGCGCGAACTTCGACCGGGCCGGCGGCCAGATGGCCAGCTTTCCGCCGGAAAGCCCTTTGCCGAAGTAGTCGTTGGCGTCTCCTTCCACCGTCATGGTGACGCCCTTCGGCACGAAAGCGCCGAAGCTCTGCCCCGCCGAGCCGACGAAATGCAGCCGGATCGTGTCCTCCGGCAAGCCTTCCGCTCCGTAGCGCCTGGATACTTCGCTGCCGAGCACGGTGCCGACGGCGCGGTTTTCGTTGGAGATCGGCAGCACCGCGGCCACCGGCTCCTTCGCTTCCAGCGCCGGCCGGCACAGCGGGATGATCTCCCGCGCGTCCAGCGTCCGCTCGATGCCGTGGTCCTGCGGTTCGCCGTGGCGGACGGCGACGTCCGGGCCGGTCTCGGGCCGGTACAGGAGCGGAGACAGGTCGAGTTCCGCCGCCTTCCAGTGGTCTTTCGGCTTCACCTGCCGAAGCAGGTCCGTGCGCCCGACCGCCTCATCCAGCGAACGCAAGCCCAGCTGCGCCAGGATTTCCCGCACTTCGCGGGCGACGAACCGCATGAAGTGGATCACGTGTTCCGGTCTCCCCGGGAACTTGGCGCGCAGCTCCGGATTTTGCGTGGCGATGCCCACCGGGCACGTGTCCAGATGGCAGACCCGCATCATCACGCAGCCCACCGCCACCAGCGGCAGCGTGGAGAAGCTGAACTCCTCCGCGCCGAGCATGGCGGCGATGACCACGTCGCGGCCGGTCATCATTTTGCCGTCGACCTCGAGGCGCACCCGGCCGCGCAGCCCGTTCAAAACCAGCGTCTGGTGCGTCTCCGACAGCCCGAGTTCCCACGGCATGCCCGCGTGCTTGATGCTGGTGCGGGCCGCCGCGCCGGTGCCGCCGTCGTAGCCGCTGATCAGGATGACGTCGGCCTTCGCCTTCGCCACGCCCGCGGCGATGGTGCCGACGCCCGCCTCGGACACGAGCTTGACGTTGATGTCCGCCGCCGGGTTGGCGCATTTCAGGTCGAAGATGAGCTGCGCCAAATCTTCGATCGAATAGATGTCATGGTGCGGCGGCGGCGAAATGAGCTCGACGCCCGGCGTCGAGTTGCGCGCCTTGGCGATCCAGGGATAGACCTTGTGGCCGGGCAGCTGTCCGCCCTCGCCGGGCTTGGCGCCCTGGGCCATCTTGATCTGGATTTCCTTCGCATTGACCAGGTAATGGCTGTTCACGCCGAAGCGTCCCGACGCCACCTGCTTGATGGCGCTGCTGCGCGAATCGCCGTTTTCGTCCGGGACGTACCTCGCCGGATCTTCCCCGCCTTCGCCGGAGTTGCTCTTGCCGCCGATGCGGTTCATGGCGATGGCCAGCGTCTCGTGGGCTTCCTTGCTGATCGAGCCGAAGGACATCGCCCCGGTGCGGAACCGGCGCAGGATCGCTTCTTCCGGCTCCACCTCTTCCAGCGGAACCGGCGGACGGTCCGGGACGAACTCCAGAAGCCCTCGCAGGGTGCAGCTTTTCTTGGCGGTTTCGTCCACGTGCCGGCTGTACTCCCGGAACAGCCCGTAGTCGCCTGTGCGCACCGCGTGCTGCAGCGTGTGGATGGTGTACGGCGTGAACAGGTGGTCTTCCCCTTCCGGGCGCCACTGAAGGTCATCACCCGGATCGAGGGCGGGAGCAGCCGCACCGGCGGCGTCGCCGCGCGGAAACGCCTTTTCATGCCGCATGAGCGTCTCCCGCGCGATCGTTTCCAGCCCGATGCCGCCGATCCGCGACGGGGTGCCGGTGAAATACGTTTCCGTCACTTCCCGGCCGATGCCGATGGCTTCGAAGATCTGGGCGCCGATATAGCTCTGGATCGTGGAAATGCCCATTTTGGAAATAACCTTCAAAAGTCCCTTGGTAACGCCCTTCACATACCGGTCCAGCGCTTCTTCCAGCGACAGCGGTTCCAATTGACCTTCCTCATGCAGCCGGGCCACCGAGGCCAGGGCCAGGTACGGGTTGACCGCCGCCGCACCGTAGCCGAGCAGCAGGGCGAAATGATGCACTTCCCGCGGCTCGCCGGATTCGACGATGAGGCTGGCTTTCGTCCGCAAGCCGCTTCGGATCAGGTGATGGTGCAGGCCGGCCGTCGCCAGCAGCGCCGGAATCGGCGCCGTGTCGGGACCGACGCCCCTGTCGGACAGCACCAGCAGCGACGCGCCTTCCGCGATCGCCCGTTCCGCCGCCGCAAACAGCGCGTCCAGCCCTTCCTTCAGTCCGGCTTCGCCGGACGCGGCCGGGAACAGCATGGGCAGCGTCGCCGCCTTCAGCCCCTCGAGGCGGTTTTCCCGGATCCGCGCCAGCTCCCCGTCCGTCAGAATGGGCGTGGGCAGGCGGATCTTCCGCGCGTGCTCCGGCCCCGGGTCCAGCAGGTTCCGGTCCGGACCCGCCATCGATTCCACGGAGGTGATCATTTTTTCCAGGAACGCGTCGATGGGCGGGTTGGTCACCTGGGCAAACATTTGCTTAAAATAGTTGTAAAGGAGCTGCGGCTTCTTCGACAGCACCGCGAGCGCCGCGTCGTACCCCATCGAGCCGACCGGGTCCTCCCCGCGGGAAGCGATGGGTTTGAGCGTCTTGTGGATCTCTTCAAAGGTGTAGCCGAACGCCCGCTGCAGCCGGACCAGCTCGTCCGGCGCGGGTACGGCGGGCACCGCTTCCTTCGGCGCGGGCGGCAGCTCGCCGAGCTTGACCAGGTGCTTGCGGACCCATTCCTTGTAGGGCCGCTCCGTCGAGATGGTCCGCTTGATTTCCTCGTCAGGGATGATCCGGCCCAGCGAGGTGTCCACCAGCAGCATCTGCCCGGGACGCAGCCGGTCCTTGCGGACGACGCGGTCGGCGGCCACGTCCATGACCCCGACTTCCGAGGCCATGATCACCATGTCGTCGTCGGTGACGTAGTAGCGTGACGGGCGCAGCCCGTTGCGGTCCAGGCAGGCGCCGATCCGCACGCCGTCGGTGAACGCCACCGAGGCCGGGCCGTCCCACGGTTCCATCAGGCAGCTGTGGTATTCGTAAAACGCCCGCTTGTCCTCGTCCATCATCGGGTCGCCGACCCACGGTTCCGGAACCAGCATCATCACGGCGTGGGCCAGATCCCGCCCGGACAGCCGCAGGAATTCCAGCGCGTTGTCCAGCATCGCCGAGTCGCTGCCGCTTTCGTCGATGATCGGGCGGATCTTCTCCATGTCCGGAAACAGCCTGGACGCAAGCGCCGCCTCGCGGGCGCGCATCCAGTTGACGTTGCCCTTGATCGTGTTGATTTCGCCGTTGTGGATGAGATACCGGTACGGATGGGCCCGCTCCCAGCTCGGAAACGTATTCGTGCTGAACCGCGAGTGGACCAGGGCCAGCGCGGACGTGTAGTCCTCGTCCGAAAGATCCGTGTAAAACCGGGGCAGCTGTTCGGGCGTGAGCAGCCCCTTGTATACGATGGTCCGGCCGGACAGGCTGGGAAAATAGAAGGTGTGCCCCTGCGCGTGCGCCGCCTTGCCGATCTCCTTCTCGGCCCGCTTGCGGAGCGCGTACAGCTTCCGCTCGAAGGCGAACCCGTCGTCCGTTTCGGAAGCCTCCGCGAAGCCCGGCCAGCCGACCACGAACTGGCGGATGCACGGAACGGTCCGACGGGCGCTTTGGCCCAGCACGGACGGATCCGTCGGCACCGTCCGCCATCCGGCGATGACGAGTCCCTCTTCCGACGCGATCCGCTCCAGTTCCTTTTCGCAGGCCGCGCGGATGCGATCATCCACGGGCAGGAACGCCATGCCCACGCCGTACGGATTCGGCAGCTCCACTCCGGCGGAAGCCGCCCATTTCACGAACACTTCATGCGGAATTTGCGTCAGGATGCCGGCGCCGTCGCCGCTGTCCGGTTCCACGCGGCCGCCGCGATGATCGAGCCTTCTCAGGATGTCCAGCGCCCGGCGGACCAGACCGTGCGACCGGATGCCCTTGACATGTGCCAGGAGCCCGATGCCGCAGGCGTCATGTTCGAATGCCGGATCGTAGAGTCCCTGTGGTTGCGGGAAACGAGTCTGCGTCATGCTCCTGCCCTCCCCGTTTTTGTGATGCAATGCTTTAGGTTCACATCGTAATATTGGCGCGGCAATTTATCCACAGCCTTGGAAGAAAATCTGCCATCACCTTTTTTTTGGATTAATGATAAAATTTATTTTGATGATCTTTCATTTTTAATAAAAAATGACTTACAAGTTTGTCATAAAAGCTTACGAATCAAGGATTTTCAGGCTCCAATATCTTGACATGAACTTTCCATAAAAAAGAAGAAACCTCCCGCCGCGGGTTCCGAAAAACCCGCCGGCGGAAGGTTCGCCGAAGCGGCCGGCGCGTCCGGCAGCGCATCCGGCGGCGCAACCGGCAGCGTCCGTCTCCGGTCCGCGCCGCCTCCGCGGGACGCGCATCAATACGTGGTGAGGTATTGATCGCGTTCCCACGGATGGACTTGCGTCCGGTACATTTCCCACTCGATTTCCTTCGCGCGGATGAAGTGGGTCAGCACGTGTTCGCCCAGCGCCTCGCAGATCACGTCGTCGTTCTTCAGCTCTTCCAGCGCTTCCTGCAGCGAGGACGGCAGGCTGATGATGCCCTTTTCCATCCGTTCCGCGTCGCTCATCGTGTAGATGTTTTGGTTGGTCGGCGGTTGCAGCTTCAGCTTCTTGCGGATGCCGTCCAGGCCGGCGGCCAGCATGACCGCGAGGGCCAGATACGGGTTGGCGGACGGGTCCGGGTTCCGCAGCTCGATGCGGGTGCTCAGGCCCTTGCTGGCGGGCACCCGGATGAGCGGGCTGCGGTTCTTGGCCGACCAGGCCACGTAGCACGGCGCTTCATAGCCCGGGACGAGCCGCTTGTAGGAGTTGACCGTCGGGTTCGTGATGGCGGCGAAGCCGCGGGCGTGCTTCAGCAGGCCGGCGATGTAATGCTTGGCCGTATCGCTCAGGCCGAGCTCGTCGCTTGGATCGTAGAACGCGTTTTCGTTCCCCCGGAACAGCGATTGGTGGCAGTGCATGCCCGAACCGTTGACGCCGTACAGCGGTTTCGGCATGAAGGTGGCGTGCAGGCCGTGGGCCAGGGCGATGTTTTTCACCACCAGCTTGAACGTCTGGATGTTGTCCGCCGCCTCCACGGCGTTGGCGTACTTGAAGTCGATTTCGTGCTGGCCGGGCGCCACTTCGTGGTGGGAAGCTTCAATGTCGAAGCCCATTTCCTCCAGCGTCAGCACGATGTCGCGGCGGCAGTTCTCGCCGAGGTCGGTCGGAGAAAGATCGAAGTATCCGCCGTTGTCGTTCACTTCCAGCTTCGGATGGCCTTCCTCGTCGGTCTTGAACAGGAAGAACTCCGGTTCCGGCCCCACGTTCATGGCGGTGAAGCCCAGCTTCTCGGCTTCCTTCAGCATCCGCTTCAGGACGCCGCGCGGATCGCCGGCGAACGGCTGCCCTTCGGGCGTGTACACGTCGCAGATCAGGCGGGCCACCTTGGCGCCTTCCTTCGTCGCCCACGGGAAGATCATCCAGGTGCTCAGTTCCGGATACAGATACATGTCGGACTCCTCGATGCGGACGAAGCCTTCGATCGAAGAACCGTCAAACATGATCCGGTTTTCCAGGGCCTTCGGCAGCTGGTCGACGGGAATTTCCACGTTTTTGATGATGCCAAGCAAGTCGGTGAACTGGAGGCGGATGTACCGGACATTTTCCTCCTTGGCCATGCGCAAAATGTCGTCGGCCGTGTAGTTTTTCGCTGACATGGGAATCCCTCCTGAAGTTATGGGTTATGAATTCATGAGTCTGAATTCGATGGGTACATTTTTTCACATCGTCAACTTTTATTCCACATATACGTTAGATTATCTAACATACTTTTTGCGGAAAACCCCCGGAAATCCGATAAAGACGGCCTTTTCACGGGATCGTCCACCGCGGGGCTTGTCCGTTTTTCCTCCGCAATACCTGACATAGGAATCCAATCTGCCAAAAAAATCTGTCAAGTTATCTTACGTTCGCCCTTTGAGTTTGGGTTGGAATCTGTTACATTATATACAAGTTCACATCAAGCAAGGTGGTGGATGGGGATGTCTTACCGGAAGAAAAAGGTGATCCCGATCGGTACGGTTGCGGAGTTGACCGGCCTGTCCGTCCGCCAGATTCGCTATTACGAGGAGCGCAAGCTCGTGACGCCTGAGCGGACGAAGGGCGGAACGCGCAAATATTCTTTTGAAGACGTGGACATTTTGGCAGAAATCGCCAATAAAATGGAAGATGGCATGCAGACGTACGAAATCCGCAAGATGTGGGAAAAGGAAAAGGAACGGGAAGCGCTGGCCCAGGAGAAGGCGCGCAAAGAGATGCTTCAGGGGCAGCTGAACGCGCACTTCAACTTTCATCGCCTCACCGATTCGCGCCTGTCCGACCCGCGCGCGGGCGACCGGTGACCCCATCGTCAGCAAATAGTACGTAAGAAAATCTAACACATTTGTTGCTCCACCTTTTTGTTTGTGCATATAATCTGACCATCAAAAGCGTTGATGTCAGATAATTTAACGGAAAGGTGGAGCGTCATGATGAAAAGCTTACGCGTACTTGTCAAGACGGCGCTGCTCACGCTGGTCCTCGCCGCCCTGTGGGCCCCGGCCCTGGCGATGGCGCAGGATCTGACGGCGGAGACGGTAGCCGGCAGCGTCGACGCCGCGTGGGTGCTCGTCGCCGCGATCCTGGTGCTGCTCATGCAGGCGGGATTCGTGTTCCTGGAGACGGGCACGACCCGCATGAAGAACGCCGGCCACATCGCGATGAAGACGGTGTTTGCCGTCGGGATGATCTCGCTGGTCTTCTGGTTCGCCGGTTACGGCCTCATCTTCGGATCGGAAGGGCCCTTCATCGGATGGGGCGAGTTCTTCTTCAATCCGGCGCCGACCGAGGAAGGACTCGCGAACAGCATCTTCTTCACGTTCCAGCTCGCCTTCGCCGCGGTCTCCCTCTCCATCGCGTGGGGCGGATTCGCGGAACGGGCGAAGATGTCGGTCTATCTCGTCTTCTCGATCCTGTTCGGCCTGTTCGTGTACCCGGTGATCGCCCACTGGATCTGGGGCAGCGGCTGGCTGGCGGATCACGGCAAACAGGACTTTGCCGGTTCCACCGTCGTCCACCTGACGGGCGCCATGGCCGCCCTGGCGGGGACGCTGCTTCTGAAACCCCGGATCGGCAAATACAACAAGGACGGCACTCCCAACCAGATCCACGGCCACAACCAGGTGTTCACCACGCTGGGCGTGTTCTTCTTGTGGATCGGCTGGTTCGGCTTCAACGCCGGCAGCACCACCTCCGCGGGCGAAGGCTTCTTCGGCTACGTCGCCTTCAACACGCAGCTGGCCTTTGCCGCCGGCGCCGTGGCGGGGCTCCTCGTCTCCTGGCTGGCAAAAGGAAAAGCCGACATCCTGGCCGTCCTGAACGGCGCCCTCGGCGGGCTCGTCGGCATCACCGCGTCCTGCGCCTTCGTCGAGCCGTGGGCCGCGATCGTGATCGGCGCCGTGTCCGGCCTCCTGGTGTACTACAGCATGATCTTCTTCGATAAGATTCGTGTTGACGACCCGGTCGGCGTCCTGTCGGTGCACGGCGTCGCGGGGGTCTGGGGAACGCTCTCCAACGGCCTGTTCGCGGTGCCGTCCCTGGCGGAATACGTGGGCGTCGGCCAAGGCGGCCTGTTCTACACCGGCGATTTCACCCAGCTGTGGGTGCAAACCTACGGCGTCGTGGTGTCCGGCGTGTACGCCTTCGTCGCCTCGCTGATCCTCCTCGGCATCATGAAAGCCCTGATGGGGCTGCGGGTGACGGAAGAAGAGGAAATCGCCGGCCTGGACCTCAGCCAGCACGGGATTTACGGCTATCCGGAGCAAATGAAAGCCAGCTCTTGATCGGCGCCGCTGGCGCCCGCGAGGCGCCCGTGAAAGGCCGATCCCCGGGAGGACCCATGAGCGAAGAGCGCGCGGCACAAGACCAACTGGAATGCTTGCTGCGGCAGATCGACGCGGCGGAGACGGCGGACCGTCTCCGCCCGATCTTCTTGTCCGGCGTTTCCCTTCTGGCGCCACAGGCCGAAGGCTGCCTGGACGAACCGGAACGGGCGCTCATGTGGAACGCGCGGCTCAACCGGCTGCACGACGCCGTCATCCGCCGGGCGGTCCGGCTCGCCGAAGCCGCCCTCGCGGCGGAAGGGCTGACGCCGCCAGGCGGGTATGATGTTCTGCTGTTCGGCAGCGGAGGCCGCGGCGAACAGTCGGTGTACAGCGACCAGGACAACGGCATCGTGTACGAAACGCCCGCCCCCGGCCGGGAAGAAGAAGCCCGCAGCTTTTTCCTGAAGCTCGGAAGCGCGATCCAGGAATCGCTGGACCGCGCCGGCTACCCGCCGTGCCCGGGCAAGGTGGTGTGCGGCGAGCCGGCCTGGTGCCGTTCCCTGGCGGAGTGGGAAGCGCAGGTGGACGCCTGGATCGAAGATCCGACGTGGGACCACGTCCGGCACCTCCTGATCATCGCCGACGCGCGCGCCGTCGCCGGCAGCGGGCGCCTCGCCGCCGCCCTGGCGGAGCGTCTGCGGCGGGCGGCGGGCGAATCGCCGCAGCTGTGCGCGGCGATGCTGCGCAACACGCTGCACCGCCAGCCCGTCATGGGTCCCCTCGGCAATCTGCTGCGGGTTTCCTACGGACCCCACGCGGGCGGCATCGAGATCAAATACGGGCTGTACGTGCCGATGGTCAACGCCGTGCGCCTGCTCGCCGTCATGCACGGCGTGGCGGCATCGGGCACGGCGGAGCGGATCGCTCAGCTGCGCCTCCGCGGCGCCATCGCCGGACGGCTGGCGGACGACGCCCTGCGGGACTTCGCGAACGTGCTTTATTTCCGCTCCATCACCGCTCCCGAAGGGGACCCGCCGCAATCCAGCGGCATCATCCCCGTACCGCTGCTCACCCGACCGGTGCGCGAACGCATCCGCAGCGCCATCGCCACGGCGAAGCGGCTGCATGAGGCGGGCCGGACGGCGGTGCAGCAGCGGGGCGGAAAGATCGGCGGCTAGACGGTCGCGGATTCGGGCAAATCGCAAGCCGTAAAGCCGCAAGCAAAGGAGCATGCGCATGAAACCGTGGAACCCGTTCAACCGATTCATGGAACTGTACCGGTCGGGCGGGCTGCCGACGTCCCTCGCCTCGCTGGACGAGACAAACGCGCAGCAGATCGCCTTTCTGCGTTCGATGCTGCGGGACATCCGGCAGCAGCGCGAAAACGGCGCCGGCGGCGACGTCCCCTTGGACGAACTGCAGGCGGTGGTGTTCGACCTCGAGACGACCGGTTTCCATCCGCAAAACGGCGACGAAATCATCTCCGTCGGCGCGGCGGCCGTGCGGGGTCCCGAACTTGTCGAGGGCGAGACGATGTACAGCCTGGTCAACCCCCGCCGTCCGATCCCGCCGGAAATCGAAAAGCTCACGTCGATCACCAACGAAATGGTGAAGGACGCGCCCGACACCGCGCAGGTGCTCATCCAGTTTTTCCGCTTCGTGCGGGACCGGGTGCTGATCGCCCACGCCAGCGGGCACGACCGGCGCTTTCTCGACATCGCGCTGCGGCGCAGAACCGGCGCGTCCCTGACCCACCGGGTGCTCGACACGATGATGATCGCCTGCAAGCTGTACCCCGACCGGCTCCACTACACGCTGGATGATTGGCTGGATTTTTACGGCATCGAACGGAAAGGCCGCCATCACGCCCTGCAGGACGCCATCATGACGGCGCGGCTGTGGAGCGCGCTGCTGGGCGAGCTGGCTTCCCGCCAAGTCCGCACGCTGTATGAAATGTACGCGTTTCTGGGCCGCACCTGATCCCCATAAGACCGGGCGCCGGACCTGAAAAGCCCTTTTTCCGCGCGGAACGGTACCCGACGCCCGGTCTTTTTCCTCCGTTTTGAAATGCGTCTCCTCCCATGTTTCCTCATCCCCTTCTATCCATGCGCCTCACGCGACGCGTTTCCATCAAAAACAAAAGGGAACCATTTTGAACCAGCCTCGTCTAATTAATTGAGGCGAGGTGAATGCCTGCATGGAGTTCGAGTGCGAATTCGGACACATGCGTTATGCGGTGGGAAAACAGGACCGCGACGAGATTCTCGACCAGCTGATGCTGGCGTACGGGAAAGACATCTGGAATTATGCCTATTTTCTGACGCGTCGCCGGGATCTTGCCGAAGACATCACCCAGGACGTCTTTGTCAAGGTATACCGGAACATGCACACGTTCCGCGGCACGTCCAGCGTCAAGTCGTGGCTGTTTTCCATCGCGCGCCGCACGGCGCTCGATTATATGAAGTCCGCCTGGATGCGGAAGGTGACCCTGCTTCCGTCCCGGTTCATCCAGGACGCGCATCCGTCGGCGGAAACCGAATGGCTCTGCCGGGAGGAACAGCGGGAAGTGTGGCGGACGGTGATGGAACTGCCGCGAAGGCAGCGGGAAACCCTGCTGCTTTACGCCCATTACAAGTTTTCAATCCGGGAAATCGCCGAATTGCTGGAACTTACGGAAGGCACCGTCAAATCGCGGCTGCATCGCGCCCGCCTGGCGATGAACCGCCGCCAGGGCACGACATCCGCAAGCCGGGAGGAACGGGGCATATGAAAGCGATCCGCGACTGGGAACGGGAACTTTCGGAAGTGCCGATCGGGTTCGGCGGTTTCTCCCCGCAAACCATGAAAAAAGTAAAGGAGCGGATCGCCAGGATGGAACGCAAAGGCAGGCGGCGGACCCTCGCCGTGACGGTGCCCGTCCTCGCGGCCCTTGCGGTGCTGGGAATCGTGTTTCAGGACGAACTTCTGGAATGGCTGACGCCGCACCGGGAACCGGAACCGGTCCTGATGGAAGCGACGGAGGAACCGGTCACGCTGAGAGCGGATTTTTACGACGTCAATTCTTTCCATGTCCGGTATGGAGACCCTTTTATCATCCGCTATCCGTACGTCGGTTTCGAAACGATGGGTTCGGAGGTCAGCCCCGAACCGGTGAATACGCCTGAAGCCTATGCCCGGTGGGCGCGGGAAAACCAGATCGATCTCTTGCGCATTCCGCTGGGCTTTGTCGACGATCTGGCCCGGGAGGGACTGCTCGTCCCGCTCGACCCGCTTATCGAGCGCGACCAATTCGCACTCGACGGCCTTTACGAGCCCGTGGTGCGCGCGATCCGGGAAGCGGGCGCGGGCGAGCTGTACGGGCTGGCTCCCGAATTCAACGCCCACGTCCTTTATTACAACAAAACGATGTTCGAACAAAACCAGGTGCCGCTGCCCCACGACGGGATGACGTGGGACGACGTGCTGCTCGCGGCCTCCCGTTTTTCCGGCCAGACTCCCGACGGGAAGCCCGTCTACGGCCTTGCTTTCGGGGGAGGATGGCGCGGCACGCTGCCCCGCGTCGCTCTGGAAGCCGGCTTGAATCAGGGCCTGCGACTCGCCATCCCGGACAGCCGCACGCCCACGCTGGACACCCCGGCCTGGAACGCCTGGTTGGAAGCGGTGATCGCCGGGGCCGGACAGGGATGGATCAGCGCCGAAGAGCCGTCTCTGGTCGGCGGGTTCATACAGGATCTCATCCGGGAGGACGCGTTTCTGTCCGGACGTTCGGCCATGTTGTACAGCGATTACTGGATGCTCCACTTTATTCGGGAAGCGAACAGACTCTCCCAGTTCACGGACGAATGGGGCGCGGTCGCCCTTTCGTCCCAGGGTCCGTCCGGCGGCGCGGATAACGGCGTTTCGGTGTCCTACGTGTTCGCCATCAATGCCGAATCCCCGCACCGGGACCTCGCCTGGGAATGGCTGAAGTTCGTCCACGGCCAGGATTTTGCCTTGCGGGCCGGGCAACAGGGTTTTGGGGATCTCCCCTCGCACCTGAGCGCGGTGAACCGGGAGGACGATCCGAAGGCCGCCTTTTATCGCCTCGACGCGGATCCGTCGGCTATCGTCCTCCGCAGCGAGCTGCAACGTGAGGATTGGTACTGGAATCTCTTTTTCCTTGTGGTCTCGGAAGTGGAACAACGCCTGCCGGACCTGCTTTCCGGCGACCTGTCCGTGGCGGACATGCTGGCCGGCCTGCAGCAATCCGCGGAAGCCTTGCTTGCGACAGGCCCCGGAGAGGCGGTGGCGCCGTGAAGAAGACGCTGATTTTCGTGCTGGCATTCCTTGTGCTGTCGCTGACGGCGGGGTGTTCCGAATCCCGGTCCGCCCAGGATTCCCCCCGGACGGTCCGGGTCGCCTGTTGCGAGGAAACGGTTTTCCAATCCTTCTACCGGGATCTTTTTGCCGCCTACTTTCCCAACTGGGAAATCGAGCACATTCCCGTTTTCAATCCGTCCGGAAACGGGGTGAATCCGGACGATCCCGAGGCGCTCCGGGAGTGGCTGGAAAGCGAAAGGCCGGATTTGCTCATCGTTCCGGAATACTGGTTCAGGCGCCTTGTCAACGCGGAGCTTCTCATGGAGCTTGCCGGGCTTTCGAACCGGGACCGCTCCATTTGGGACGGCCTGGAAGAAGGCGTCCTCGAACGGCTGCGGGCCATCGGGGAAGGAAAGCTCTACGGCGCCAGCGCGTTCTTTGCCGCCGATGCGATTTACTATAATGCGGACCTGTTTCGGGAAGCCGGCGTCCCGCTTCCGGAGGGGCCCATGACCTGGCGGGAAGTGCTCACGCTGGCCCAGCGTTTCGCCGTGCCGGGCAGATCGGAGGATGATCCTGCGGGCTTCCATATGCGCTGGGTCACCGACTCCCCCTACGACCTGGCCATGCGGATCGCCGGCACGGAAGGGCTCCGCCTGGCGGATTCCCAAGGCGGCGACCTGAAGCTGCAAACCGAAAGCTGGGGCGAAGTGCTCCGGCTCGTGACGGATGGGTACCGGAACGGTGCCGTCGCTTCCGTCCCGGTTTCCGGGCGGGAGACGGACAGCGGCGTCGTCTTCTACCCGGAAGATATGGAGCGGGCGAATATGTTTCTCAACGGCAAGGCCGCCATGACGGTCGGCGGGCCGGACCTCATGCAGGAACTGAAAGCCGCCGTTTCCTTTGAACTCGGCATCGTGCCGGGTCCGGTCCACACGCATTTGCCGGATGCGGTCGGAGGGTTCGCCCTCGGCGACGTCTTCGCGATTCCGGTGACCTCCGGCCAGCCGGAGACGGCGTGGGAAGCCATCCGCTTTTTCCTGTCGGAACGGATGGGCCAAATTTCCGCCCGACTCGGCGGAGCCTTCAACATTCGCCCCTATGTGTTCGCCCGTTCGAAATATCCCGTATGGAAGGGAGATCCCGATTACGCCGTTTTCTACGGACTGCGTTCGGCGCCGGAACCGGAACAACCGCTGGAAGGGAGCGCGCAGGCGGCGTTTGACGCTTCGTTCCGGGAACTGTTCAATCAGGAAGTGGAGGCCGTCCTGCGGGACGAAAAAACCGAAGAAGAGGCCCTGAGCCGCATCGAGAGCGAAGGGAACGCCCTGCTGACGCAATAGCGAAACGGGGGCTGAATCGCGCGCAAGGCATGCCATGTACGCGGTTCTGGACCGCACCTGATCCCCGAAAGCCGGGGGCCGGACCCAAAAAGCCTTTTTCCGCGCGGAACGCTCTGCCTGCGCCCGGTCTTCCTCCGCGCCTGCCTGGCGATGAACCGCCTCTTGGGCGCGTCATCCGCCCTCCGACAAAATTTCGTTCTATACCCGGTTTGGAAGCCCTTTTGTCGTCCGCAATCCGCAAGTCAATTCCGGAGAGACGGATGCGCCGTGAAGAAGACGCGGATGCCGGGATTTTTTTGCCGACCTCCTTTCCCGCCCGGGAAATTGAGCACATGGAGGCGCCGAATCGCATCGAGAGCGAAAGGCAACGCCCTGCTTGCATCCTTGCCAAACCGGGCCGGAAACGGAAGCGAACAGGAAAATAGAGCGGGCCGATTTCACTTTTTCTTGCCGGGAGCGGAACCTCCCGGTTTTTTTTGCGTCTAACCGAATGAATGAGAAAAGGTTCGGACTGAATTCATGCCGAAATGGTAACCATGATGCGTCTTGCGAGGGAAGACATCCGGATCGGGGAGGTATGCATCTTGCGCGCTCTCATGCGCCTGCTCATCCCGCTTTTCGCCATCCTGCTCGTTTACGGTTGCGATACCGGCCAGCCGCCTTCCGGAACGAATCCGTCGTCCGGCGGCCGGGTGGAGTTCGGCCCTCCGGCCAGCCCGTCGGTTTCCGTGTCCGCGGAAGAGGCTTCCCTGCTCGAGGCGGCGGGGGAAGTGGTGCGGGCGCTGCGCGACCGCGATCTGGACCGGCTTGCGTTCTGGGTCCACGAAGAAAGAGGCGTGCTGTTTTCGCCGACCCGGCGCATGGATCCGGCCGTTTCTCCGACGTTCCTCCCCGGCGAACTGCCGGGGTTTTCCGACGACGCGACGCTTGCCTGGGGCGTCCGGGAGGGCACGGGCGATGCCGTCGAGCTTTCATTCCGTGAATATTTTGAAACTTTCGTGTATGATGAGGATTTCGCGCAGGCTCCGGCCGTCTCGGTCAACCGTCCGGCCGGCCCGGACAATTCCCCTTACAACGGCCAGGAAGTCTTCCCGGGGTCGTCCTATGTGGAATATTATTTCCCCCGGCAGGAATCCCGGGGGAGCGCGGGATGGAAAAGCCTCACCCTCGTCTTTCTGCCCGCGGACGACAGCTGGCGTCTGGTTGCCGTTGCGCACGGGGAAGGGTAAGGAAAGAAAAAGAAATCCGCCTCGCCGCGTCGCCGGAAACCTCCTCTTCCGGCGCTGCGAGGGCGGATGTCCGGACGGCACGCCGTTACAGCAGTTTTTCCAGCCTCGCCTTCAGCGTGTCTTTGGACTGCAGTCCCACCAGCTTGTCAACCGGTTGGCCGTCCTTGAACAGGATGAGCGTGGGAATGCTCATGACGCCGTAGCGGGAAGCCAGTTCCGGCTCGTCGTCCACGTTCAGCTTGGCGATGGTCGCCCGGTCTCCGATTTCCCTGGCCAGCTCTTCAATGATGGGTTCCTGCATTCTGCAGGGGCCGCACCACGGCGCCCAGAAATCCACCAGGGAAACGCCTTGCTCCACTGTTTTCTGGAAGTTCTCCTTCGTCAGCGTCGTCGCCATGTTTATCCACTCCTCTTCGTGGTTGAAATTCTATGATGATCGGGATCTCTCCCGCACATCTCCCGCATGTCCCGGCGCTTCCGCCCGGTTTTCCGGCCTCGTCAGACCGGGCTGCGCTCGCGGATTCGCTCCAGCAAGCCGCCGATGGTGATGCCTCCGAAGTACTCCTCCAGCCGCCGCTCGGCGCCGCAGAACACTTCCCGCATCACTTCGCGCATATTGGCGCCGACCACGCAGTCCATGTCCGGGTCGCCGCTGCACCAGGAAGGTGCCAGCGAGCCGGCCTGCATCGCGCGGCTGATGTCGGCCAGCGTCACGCCGGACGGATCGCGGCCAAGGCGAAATCCTCCGCCCGCCCCTTCCCGCGCGACCACCAAACCCTGACGGCGCAGCAGGCTCAACACTTTGCGCACCCGCGCCGGATGCGTGCACACGTTGGCGGCGATTTCTTCGCTGGACAACGTATCGCCGGGGCGGTGGGCCAGATAGACCAGACTGTGCACGGCCACGACAAAATCGCTGTTCATCGCGCCATGTCTCCCCGTTTTGACTGTAATTATATCAGTTACAGTTTTGCCTGTAAAGCCGGAAAGGACATTTTCACATCATATAGTAAGCATGCCCCATCCGGTCGGCCCGCATCAAGCCGGAGCCGGGCCTCATCGCCGCCGGCTCGCCCGCCCGCCGCCGCGCCGCCGGTTCAGACGGAGTCCGGGTCCATGCCAAACCGCCGGTCCCGGTTCAGCCCGTCGATGCGCCGCATGTCCTCCTCGGACAATTCGAAATCGAACACGCGGCAGTTTTCGGCGATGCGTTCTTCGCGGGACGATTTGGGGATGACCACATACCCGTGCTGCAGGTGCCAGCGGATGACGATCTGCGCCGGCGTCTTGCCGTATTTTTCCGACAGTTCCCGCAGCAGCGGCAGATCGAGCTTGCCTTTCATGATCGGGCTCCAGGATTCCACCGCGATGCCTTCCCGCTTGCAGAATTCCACCGTTTCCCTCTGGGTGAGCAGCGGGTGCAGCTCGATCTGGTTGACCATCGGCTTGACGCGGCAGGAAGCCAGGAGATCCTCCAAATGATGGACCTTGAAGTTGCTGACGCCGATAGCCCGGATCAGGCCCTCCTCGTACAGGTCTTCGATGGCGCGGTAGGTCTCCTTGTACTTGCCGCGCACCGGCCAGTGGACGAGATACAGGTCCACCCGATCCATGCCGAGCCGCCTGAGGCTGGCGTGAAACGCGCGCTTGGTGTTGTCGTATCCCTGGTCGTCGTTCCACACCTTGGTGGTGACGAAAATCTGTTCCCGCGGGATGCCCGACGCCCGGACCGCCCGCCCGACGTCGGCTTCGTTTCCGTACAGGGACGCGGTGTCGATCAGCCGGTAGCCGTGACGCAAGGCCGCCAGCACCGCCTGCTCCGCTTCCCTTCCCGGCTGCAGGCGCCACACGCCGAGGCCAAGCCGCGGCATCTTCACGCCGTTTGCCAGTTGCACCGTCGAATCGATGGTCAGCATACGCATATTCCTCCGTTCCTTTTTTTTCCGTCATCCGGTTGCCACGCCGCAAAAAGTATGCCACACTGAAAACAACCAAACCCCGCGTTGGGCGTCTGCGAGGTGCGTCATGCGAATCGATGTTTATTCCGATATGGTCTGTCCCTGGTGCCGCATCGGCAAAAAAAATCTGGAAACGGCGCTGGCCGAATGGTCCAAAGACGCCGCCGAACCCCTTGACGTGGAATATCATGCGTTTCTGCTCGACCCTGCCGTGCCGCCGGATGGGCTGCCGTTCCGGGAAAGCATGACGTCGAAGTTCGGCTCCTCTTCCATGGTGGATGCCATGTTGCGGCGGGTGACCGAAGCGGGAACCGCCGCCGGCCTTGCCTTCCAATTCGAGCGGGTGTCCCGCATGCCGAACACGCTGCTGTCCCACCGGATCACCGCCCTGCTGCCGGACGGCCGGCGCGGAGACTGGATCGACGCCGTGCAGACCGCCTACTTTGAATACGGGCGCGACATCGGATCGCTGGACACGCTGCTGGAAATCGCCAAAAACCTCGGGTTCGATCCGGACGACCTCAGGGAACGGCTGGAGAACGGGGATGGCACGCCCGAAGTGGAGGCGGATTTGGAAGCGGCCCGCGCGATGGGCGTGACCGGTGTGCCGTTTTTCGTGCTGAACGGCCGTTACGCGCTGTCCGGCGCCTATCCGCCGGAAGGATTCCTCGACGCGTTCCGCAAGGTCGCCGAACGCGAGCGGGCCAGGGCGCAGAACGGCGGCCGGACGGACCCTCCGTCCGGAACATGATTCCATTATACCAGAAAAAACCTTCCGGCAACCCCGGCGCCCCGAAACCTTGCCGGACTCCTCCTTTGCTCAGGATTTGTACCCATGGAAAAAGTGTGATAAAATGGCGTTGCGGCCGTTCCGCGTCCGCATCGGCGGGCGCGCCGGCGGGACGCGTGCGCGGCTTGAGCGCCGAAGCGAAGCGGTGAATGGGCGATGCGAATTGATTCCGCGGAAAGACGCATACGGGAGCAGACCTTTGATCGGGCCATCAGCCGGGCGGGCTGACGGCCCGATTCGTTTTGTGCGAGGCAAACTTTCTTTGGGGGTTGCACAATTATGGCGCGGGCGCATTCTCCGTCCGTGACGGCCATCGGCATCGGACTTTTCTGCAATGTGTTGCTTTCGGTCATGAAAATTACCGTCGGCCTGCTGTTCCACAGCCCGGTCCTGGTCGCCGACGGGGTCAACAACGCGGGCGACATCGTGGCGGCGCTGGCGGCGCTCGTGTCCTCCCGCGTGTCCAAAAAACCGGCCGACGCCGACCATCCGTACGGGCACGGCAAGGCAGAAGTCGTCGCCGCCGGGCTGGTGGCCGTCCTGCTGGCCCTGGCCGCGCTGTGGATCGGCTACCAGTCGTTTGCCGCCTTTTTCGAGCCGCCCGCGGAAGCCGGCTGGCTGCCCCTCGCCGCCGCCGCCGTATCCCTCGTGCTGAAGCAGGCGCTTTACGTCTACACCATGCGCGTCGGCAAAGCCCACCGGAGCAAAAGCGCCCAGGCCGCCGCCTACGACCATCTGGCGGATGTGTATTCGTCCGTCGCCGCGGTGCTCGGCATCGGGATCGCTCTGTGGGGCGGCCGGGCGGGCGTCGCCTGGGCTTCCTATGCGGACCCCGCGGCCGGTCTCATCGTCACGCTGCTGGTGTTCCGGCTGGCCTACCGGCTCGGACGGGAAGCGACGGACATCCTGATGGAAAAGAACGTGCCGCCCCACGTCATCGAACAATACGGACGGATCATCTCCGATCTGGAAGACATCCGGCGCATCGACCGCATCCGGGCGCGGGAACACGGACATTACATCATCGTCGACGTGCGCGTCGGCATCCCCAGCCACTATACCATCCAGCAGGGACATGACATCAGCCGGCAAATCAAAAAGCGGATCATGGATCATGATCCGCATGTGGGCGAAGTGCTGGTACACCTGAACCCGTGGGAGGACGGAGAGGAGAACACCTGACCGCCGCCGGCACACCAGGCTTCGCTTCCCCTTTGCCGTCCTCGGGAAGGCTTCACTTTTCCTCCAGATCCGGCAGCTGCCTGGCGTAAAGATGGGACAGCCTTTGCAGTTCCAAGGCGCGGTTGAACTCCTCCTCCGTCGCCTCTCCGGAACCGTCCCCGTCCAGCGGCAGATGGACGCCGTCGGCAAACCCGCTGCCCGGGATGAACAGGACGCGGTCGTTCAGGAACGAACCGGACGGCACGAAATGCCGCTGCGGCAGCAAATTGTAGCCGGAGCCGTTCAGCAAATCCCGGCCGAAGTGCAATTGGTCCTCAAGGGACAGGCCGAGCAGGTTGGCGATGGTCGGCAGCAAATCCACCTGCCCGCCCACATGTTTGAACACGGCCGGATGGGTGGCGCCCGGCGCCGCAATGATGAGAGGAACGTTGAGCATGTCCCGGTAGTCGTAGGGACGCCCGGTCATCGTCTCCAACAATTCCCTTTCCTTTTCGTGCAGGGAAGTCTTGGGCAGCCCGACGTGGTCCCCGTAGACGATAATCAGGCTGTCGTCCCAAAGCCCCCGCCGCTTAAGATCCGCAAAAAACAGCCCCAGGGCGTAATCGGCGTAATTCTGCGCCAGAATGTAATGGCCCACCATGGTTTCCCGCAGCTGCTCCGGCAGGGTGATCCGGTGTTTGTCCTCCGGGATGGTGTACGGATGGTGCGCCGTCATGGAAACCAACTGGGCGTAGAAAGGCCGCCCCGAACGCCGGATGCGCTCCAGCTCCTCGGCGGTTTTGGCGTACAGCACCTCGTCCGACGCGCCGAAGAACACCTTGTCCTCTTCCCCGAAAAATTCCTTGTCATAGTAGCGGTCGAAACCAAGAGCCGGATACAGCTCGCCCCGGTTCCAGAATTCCACCACGTTGGTATGGAACGTGACCGCGTCGTAGCCCGCCTCCGACAGGAGCCGGGGCAGGCCGGGCAGACGCTTCCGCGCGTAGGCGTCCGCGGCTGCCGCGTCCAGCGGGATGTACAGGGACGTGTTCATGACGAATTCGGCGTCCGACGTGCTGCCCTGCCCCACCATCTGGTAGAAGCGCGGGAAATAGAAATGCTCCCTGGCCAGCCGGTTCAGGTTCGGCGTGACTTCCTCCCCGTTGACTTCCAGACCGATCAGGAAATTTTGCATCGACTCCAGCTGCACGACGATCACGTTGCGGTCGGCCGCCAGGCCCCGGTAAAACCGGACGGCCGGTTCCTTCCAGCCCTTCAGCGCGTCCAGGGCTTCCTGCGTCAGCTCCGCCTCCTCCGGCGCCTCCCCCATCGCGGCGATGACCGGCGGATCCGCGAACAGCGCGTAGGCTTCGTAATTCAAAATGCCCATTTCTTCCGCTTGGACGAGCTCGTTCATGCTGGCCCGATTGGGCAAAATGTGCATCAGGCACAGCCCAACCGAAACCGCGAACACCGCCATGATCGCCCTCCTGCTTGTCCGGCGCGCGGCCGGCTGCAGCCAGGCCAGCCTCTCCCTGCGCCACATGAGCAGCGCTCCGATCACCACTATGTCGGCGAATACGAGCACATACTCCGGATTGAGCAGGGAGAACACGCTGTTGCGCACCGCCGTCACCTGGTTGACCTGATCCAGGGAACGGTAAGTGGCAATGATGCCGTAATACCGGTAATAGACCGCGACGCTGAAAAAGATGCTTGTCAAAAGCAGGTTTCCGAGCAGATACCACAACATTTTCCGCCGGACGGCGAACCATTCGATGAGGCAAAACACCGCCAGCACAAACGGAAGTTCCTTCAGTACGACCCCCCAGGGCGGCACCCGGTCGAAGACGACGATCCAGGCGAACCAGCCCTTAAGCAGGAGAAGCACGGAAAAAAACAGCATCGCGCGGATGCTGGCCAATTTGCCGGACAGGTTCCCCGCAATGCCCATGTCGACTTCTCCTCCCACCCCGATCCTTGTCATTTTATCTGCCACTTCGATAGCTTACCATACAGACACGAGGGCCGAAAGAGACTTCCGAAGGAAGTTTCTGGTCAGATTTTCAAGCGAAGCCTCAGGAGCCGGCGGATGATCCAGGCGCTGATCGCGGCGCCGAGCACCAGTCCGACGTAATAGAGGACGACCGACGACGAGTTGAAAAAGGCATAGACGAACGTTCCCCCCACAAGCGCGCTGCAGAACACGAATCCGGCCTGCAAGATGCGTTCCCACAGCGGAAACACCACGAGCTTGCCGTTATTTTCCGCGCGGGTGCGCTGATAGGCGATCATGCCGCCGACGGACGCAACCGCGAATACCGCCGCCATGAAGATCCATGGAAACGGCCCCGCGGCGAGCATTTCCGGATAGTCGTAGCGGACGGGAAAGAGCAGAATGAAATCGGCTTCCGGCAGCCGAAAGACGCTGTCGTTGTGAATGGCGATCGCGACCCGGACCAAAAACGCGATCAGGTAGGGCAGCACGGGTGCCAGGACGGCGAATACCGCCTGCGACGCCAGGCTCCCGCTGATCGTGCCGATAAACAGGAAGAAGGAATACACGGCGGCCAGGGACAGCCAGGCGAAAACAAACTGGTCCAGGTGGTACCACAGGCGGAAATACTCCGCAATGGGCGAACCCGCTACGATGGCCATGTCCAGCGCGGTGTTCAGCACCAGTGAACCGGTAAGCAGGCCGATGCCGAACAGCCATTTGGTCCAATAGATGCGCGTCCGCGAGCAGGGCAGCGAAAGCAGGAATTCCTGCCCGCCGTTTTTGCGTTCCGCCCCGGTCTGCACGAGGGCAAGCACAAACAGCACGGTCATGAGGCTGATCCGGGCCATCAGCTCCATATCGCCGTATTGGTAGGCTTGCCAATGGTCGTGGATCCTCGCCAGCCGGTGCTGGATGTTTTCCGGCCGGTCCAGGTACCAGTCGTTCAGCCGGTTGCCGCCCAGCGCCAGAAAATGGGCCAGCGGCGTGATCCACACCAGCCATTTGGCCTGGTCGTATTCCCTTTTCCACAGCGCCCTATCGATCCTCATCGTTTCGACCTCCATGCTTCCACACGAACAAATCTTCCAGTCCGAGCGGCAGCTCTTCCAGGACCAGCGGACGCATGCGCCGCAGCTCTTCGAGTTTCGCGTCGCCGTCTTCCCGGCTGACGAGCAGCGTATACACCCGGCCGACGTGTTCCAGCACGATAACCTGCGGGCTCGCCAGCCACGCGGCGGGCGCTTCCCCGTCGAACACGACCTGCAGCTTGACCGCCTCTCCCCGGGCAGGATCCGCGATTTCGCGGGTTTCCACTTCACCTTGCCGGATCATGAGGATCATGTCGGATAGCCGTTCGAGATCCCCCATGGCGTGGGAGGCGATGAGCAGCGTCATCCCTTCCGATACAGCCTCCACCAGCAGGGTCAGCACTTGCTGTTTGGCGATGGGATCGATGCCGTTTGTCGGTTCGTCGAGCAGCACATAGGAAGCGCGCGTGGCGATCCCCAGCGAGATGCTGGCCAGCATCTTCATGCCGCGGGACAGCTGGCGGATCTTCCGGTTGGCCGGCAGGCCGAACCGGCGGATCATCTCGTCAAACGCCGCCCGGTCGAACCGCGGATAGATGAGGGCGTACAGCCGCGCGCATTCCTCGGCGGTGTAGCCGAACAGCGCCTCCGGATTGTCCGGCAGAAAGACGATCTCCCGCTTGATCTCCGGCTGCCGGTGCACGGATTCGCCCTCCAGCAGCACATCGCCCGCGTCCGGATCGTAAATGCCGGCCATCGTCTTGAGCAACGTCGTCTTGCCCGCCCCGTTGCGGCCGATGAGCCCGGCCACCATTCCCGGGCGCAGTTCGAACGACACGTCCTTCAGCACCGGCCGGCGCTCAATCGACTTGTGAAGATGACGAACCGCCAGCATCCCCATCCCTCCAGTACCGCTCGATTTCTTCTTCCACCCAATCCTTGATTTGTGTGCGGCTCACCCCCAGGTGATGCGCTTCCACCATCAGCCGGCCCAGATCCGCCCGCAGCCGGGAGAGCCGTTCCTGCAGCATGCCGGGGGAAGACGCCGGCCTGGCCACGAACACGCCCTTGCCGCGCACGGACACGATGACGCCCTGGCGTTCCAGTTCCTGATACGCCTTGGCCACCGTGTTGGGGTTGACGAGCAGACGGGCGGCCAGTTCGCGCACCGAGGGCATTTTCTCCTCCGGCTGCAGCATGCCCCTGGAAATGAGTTCCTTGATGCGGTGTACGATTTGTTCGTAAATCGGCAGCGCGCTTTTTTCGTCGATGCGGATCATGGCATCTCGCATGCCTCCTTTTATTCCGCCAGGGAGCCGGGTTGTCGTTTGTCTTGTCCGTCTGTACTAATTTAACTAGTACACATTATACAGATCACGGGCGATAAGGCAAGGGGGCACCCGCCGATCGGATGTACGCCCGAAGTCCCGGCGCCGAATCCCAGACCTCTCCGGATGTCCAAAAACGGAATTTGTTCCCACAATCATCTTGATGAAAAAAAAATGGCGCAAGAACGCCAGTAATCAACTGTTATTTTGACAAGGATGTGCAAAAGGAGATGGTGGGATCAGGAGGCGGGTCCCGAAGCGGATGTTGCTCTTTGCGCTTTGTTTCGGCCTTCTGGGGGGACCGGCGTTGCCGCCGGCTCCCGTCGGCGGATTCCCGCCCTTTTGAGGGGGATCGGGCACGAAGAACAACCCGCACATAATCGAGACGGAAGAGCATTTGGGGAGAATTGCTCTCGGCTTTGGGAGCGGAAGATGCGGGCGACATCACGATTGACGTGCGCATCGCGCCGGTGGACGAGGAACGGGCGAAGGAAGCGGCCGTCATGATCCACCGATTCCTGCGGAGTTTCGGTCTGATTTGACGCGAATGAACCGCCGCCATCCCTCCCATCCTAGATGGAGGGGGTGAACGCGATGGCCAAGGATGTGCTGTGCGAAGTCAATTCCTGCAAGTACTGGGCCGCCGGCAACAAATGCGCCGCATCCGCCATCTATGTGGTGAGCCGGAAGGAGCCGGCGCGGCGTTCGGAAGAGACCGATTGCAAAACGTTCGAACCGAAAATCTGAAGCGCGGCTGCCACGAAAGAAGCGGACCGGACCGGTCCGCTTCCCCTTTTCCCGGGGCTGTCGTCCTCCGGCCATCCCCTGCCGGACTCAGTATGCCCCGGACTGAGAAATATTATCAGGCGCCTCATGCGCCGCGAATCAGATACATACGGCTTGTCTCTTCCCAGATTTCACCGGGCTCAAGGCCGAACAGGCCGATTTCCTCCGCCGGCAGATCCAGGTTGGGCGCGTTGATCAGGTTCGTCTGCGGTTCCGGGCAGAAGAAGCCGCTGGCGGCGTCCTTGTTCCAAAGCATCCACTGGCGGAACGAGGTGCCCACGTCGTAAACCAGCGTCAGCCCGCGGCGCATGTCGCGCAGCTCCATGCGGTTGCGGCCCTGCTGCGGCGCCGCCGTGTAGTGGTGGTCCAGCGGCGCGAAATACGGAGAGCCCGTGCCGTCCCTTATTTTCTCCTCTTCCGGCGACAGCGGCAGTTTGCGTCCGGTCGGGAGCATGCGGTCGGGCGTCAGCTCCCACCGTTCGCCGATGGTCAGCCTGATCCGCATGTCGGCGGGCGTGCTGCCCGGCGCGAAGGGGGCGTTGACGGCGGTGTGGAATCCGAGCAGCAAGGGCATCCGGCGGTCGCCGTCATTGCGCACGAGCACGTGATGCACCAGGCCGTTTTTGCTCAGCGAATAGCGCAGCCGGACAGTGAACCGAAACGGAAAATGACGGTAGACCGGGTGGGTTTCGTCGACGGCGACGGACAGCGCCGCCCAGCTCTCGCAGGGGTCCGCCCCGTAGCCGTCCGTCTCCCATGGGACGTCATGCAGAAATCCGTGCAGCCGGTTGTTCCGCTCCGTCTCGTTGACAGGCATCCGGTAAACTTCACCGTCCCACCTGAGCAGGCCGTCCTCGTACCGGTTCGGCGGAAACAGGATCGGGATGCCGTACACCGACGGGTTCCCGCGGAACGCGTCCATTTCCTCCGGAGCCGGTTCGCGCAGGAAGCGAAAATTGCTTTCCCGGTCGCGGAACGCGATGAGATTGGCGCCCCGCTCCGGCAGCACCGCCGCCTCGTACCGGCCGAACCGCAGCCAGATCGCCTGCTCTCCCTGATAAATGCCCTTGATCGCCTTGGCTTCCATCCCAATCATCACCTTCTAATTCGTCATCACCATTTCCGAACACTCCGTCTGTCCGCTATCGTCTAGCATAGCACGTACCGTCAGGCAAAAAAAGCCCGTTCCGCCATTTTATTGTTGGAAGAGCACGCCCGAGCGGCGGCAACCGCATCAACCGCATGCTACGCCCCCGGGGTCGGCGAAGCGGACGTGTCCCGCCGGACGGCGCCTCCGCCCATCGTCCCCGCCCGACCGGACGGCCACCAGTTGGCCTCCCCGAACAGCCGCACCATCACGGGAATGAACAGCGGCAGCATGATCAGCGCGTACATCATGAGGCCGAAAATCACCACGACGGCGATGTGCAGGAGCGTCCGCACACCGGAGGGCATCATGGCCGCGAACGTGCCGCCCAGGATCACCGCCGCGGACATGATGACCGTACCCGTGTTCCCCATGGCCTTCAAAATGGCTTCCCTGGGCGGCATATTGCGGTACTCCCGGAAGCGGTCCATCAGGAAAATGCTGTAGTCGACGCCCAGAGCGATCAGCATGACGAAGGAGAAGAACGGCACCGCCCAGTTGAGCCCGGAATGGCCGATCATCCGGACGAACAGCCATTCGGCGAACCCGATCGAGGTAAAATACGTGATGAACAGGGAAACAAGCAGATACACCGGAATGACCACCGACCGGAACAGCGCGAGCAGGATGAGTCCGATGCCGATCAGCATAATCGTGACGGTACGCCGGTAGTCTTCGGCGGATATGTTCTTCAGGTCGTGGTAGATGCCTGTCACGCCGCCCACCACGATTTCCGCGTCCGCGTAGGGCGAATCTTTGGCGGCGCGCTTTACCGCCGCAATCAGGCCGTCGACCCTGTCGAGCGTCTCCAAGTCATAAGGGTTGCCTTCAAACACCACGTCCAGGGTGGCGATGGTCCGGTCGCTCGACAGATACGTATCCAGAGCTTGACGGAAGTCTTCGTTTTCCAGCGCTTCCTCCGGCACGAACCAACCGGTCAGCTGCGCGTCGGGCGCCGCGGACAGTTCGTCCAGATAGCCCTGCGCTTCGGCAAGCCCTTCCCGCAGCTGGACCAGACCGTCGGCGCTTTGGCGCAGGCCCGCCGTAAGCTGCTCCAACTGACCTCTCATCTCGGCAAAGCCTTCCGCCAGCTCCCGCTGGCCCGCGCCGATCTGCCGCGCTCCCGCGGCCAGTTCCGGCACACCGTCCGCCAGCTGCCCCTGGCCTTCCGCCGCCTGCGCGATGCCGCGTTGCAATTCGGCCAGGCCGTCCGCGAGTTGCCGCAGACCCGAGGCCAACTCCGCCTGGCCGGCGCTGGCCTGGACCAGGCCGTCGTTCGCCTGTTTCAGCCCCGCGACCACACCTTCCAGCTGGGACTGCAGCGTTCGCAGGCCCCCTTCCAGCTCCGCCGCGCCTTCCCGCAGAGCGGCCGCCGCTCCCTGCGCCCGCAGGAAGTCCGGATCGCTTTGCAGCTGGGGATACTTGAGGGCCAAGCCGCCCAGCCCGCGCTCCAGTTCGGCAAGCCCGCTTGCCAGTTCTCCCGTGCTTTGCGTGATTCCGTCGTAGGCGGCCGCCAGTTGTCCGAGGCCTTCCTCCATCCGGCGGTAATTTTCCGCCAGCTGCTCTCCCGCTTCCGCCAGGCGGACGGCGCCTTCATGGGCCTGTTCAAGCCCGGCATGCAGTTCCGCGGCGCCGGCGGAGCCTTCCCTCAAACCTTGTTCCAGCCGGAGCAACGCGTCGCCGACCTGCGCGATGCCCTTCTCCAGCTCCGCCGTCCCCTCGGCCAGCTGCCGCGCCCCTTCCGCCGCTTCCGCCAGCTGCGGCGCGTTCGCTTCGATTTCCTCCCCGGCCCGGGACAGGCCGTCGGCGATTTGCCCGAGACCTTCCTCGCCCTGGCCGAGTCCGTCGCCCAGCATCTCCGCCTGCCGGGTCACCCGGAATTCGTCCGGCGCCTCGCCGAGGGGACGGGTCGGACCGCGCACCGCCCCGACTCCTTCCACCGCCGCCAGTTCCCGCGCCGCCCGTTCAAGAAACGCGAGCCCTTCCGCGGAATCCAGCGGCACGTCCGAGCGGATCGCCACCGTCGCGGGCAGCGATTCGCCCGGTCCGAAGCTGTCGGCGATCCGGTTGAACGCCCGGACGGATCCGTAATGGTCCCCGATTTCCTCCAAAGAATTATAGGTCGTGACGGCGCGATACGTCGTCAGCAAGGGAACCGCGATCAGGGCGACGACAAGCAGGGCCCCCAGCGGACGGCGCAGGGAGAACCGGCCCACGGCGTCCCACAGCCGGCTTTCTTTATGCTCCAGTGAACCCTTGAACGGCCAGAACACCGCTTTGCCCAACGTCGCGAGGAAAAAGGGCACCAGCGTGAAAATGGCGATCAGCATCACCGCGATTCCGATGGCCACCGCCACGGCGGACTGGTACAGGCTGAACTGCGACAGCCCGATGGCGGCGAAGCCGAGGAGCACCGCGAGTCCCGCCACGAATACCGTTCTTCCCGCCGTGCGGAAAGTGGCCACCACCGCTTCCGTCCGGCCGCCGTTTCTGCCCAGTTCCTCCCGGAACCGGCTGAGGATCAGAATGCAGTAGTCGGTGCCGATGCCGAACAGGATGGCGATGAGAAACGTCTGCGTGAACGTGGAAAGCGGAAAATCGGCGTATTCCGCGAGAAACGCCACCACCGCCTGCGAAGCCAGGTACGAAACCCCCACGGTGAGCAGCGGCACCAGCGGCGCCAGCGCCGAGCGGAACACCGCCAGCAGGATGATCAGGATGAAGACGATGGTGATGCCTTCCGTCCGTTTCGTTCCCGCCTCGGCGCTTTCGATGACGTCCAGGTCGATCAGCCAGCCGCCGGTGAAATCATGTTCCACCTGCACGCCTTCCAGTGCCGCGTACAGGCTGTCGCGCACGTCCATGAGATCCCGGTCCCCGGGGTCGACGGTCACCATGGCCAACACTGTCCGGCCGTCTTCGGACCTGAGCAGATCGGCCATCTCCGGCCGGTCGAAGGGGGACACCACCGACGTAACGCCGGCTTCCGTGCTGTCGCGGAGCGCTTCCACCCCCCGCCGCACCTCTTCCATATCCGAGTCCGTCAGTCCTTCCGCGCGGTGGAATACCAAAACGGCGGACAAGCCCCCCGCTTCGCCGCGGCTTTCCTTCAGCTCGTCAATAAGTTCGTGCGCCCTGACCGACGGATAGCCCTCCGGCAGCCGGATGTCTCCCTTATCCCGCACCAGCAGTGTCAGATTTGGCGCCGTCAGCAGCAGGGCCGCCAAGGCGGCGATCCACGCCGCCAGCACCAGCCAGCGATATTTCACAATGCCCCTCACGGTTTCTCTCTCCCCCGTCTTTTTGTGTGCCATTATTTCCGGTCGGATCTGTCTGCCGCCGCGGCCGCTTTCCGAACCGGATCTTCCCCGGTCTCCCCGGCCGTCTCCAGCAGACGGGCCAGTTTTTCAAACGTGCCGATGAAAGTGGACACTTCTTCCGTCGTAAAATGGCTCAGGTACCGCGAAAGGACCTGCTGGATCCGTTCGGTCAGCGTCATGCAGAGCCGCTCGCCCTTGCGGGTCAGCGACAGGAAAATAACGCGCCGGTCGCTTTGGTCCGGCGTCCGGCGGATGAGCCCCTTTTCCGCCAGGCGGTCGACGATGGCGGTGATGGCGCTCTTCCCCACGCAGTATGTTTCGGACAGTTCCGTCGACGTGCACGACCGCCGCAGGTTGATGTACCGGATGATGTTGTACTGGTCGAGGGTCAGGTCCCCCGCGATCGTGTTGCGAAAAAGCGCCGTCATGCGGCGGGTCAACACCAGCATCGCTCTTTCATAGCGTTCGATCAGCGATCCCAGATGGTCCTCCCGAATGGCGTCCAAGGCGCATATCCTCCCCGCAAGCCCTGAAATTTCCCGGAAATTCCGGACGCATCGCCCGCCGGCGAAGCAATTGGTTCAACACAAGAACTATTTTACTCTTGAACTATCCAGCAAAACAAGACGGAAATCGCAACGGCTGCCCAAAACCCTTGCCCGGACCGCCGCCATCTGAAACAATAGGAAAAAGGACTCCGCCGGAGGAAAGGATCATGGATGCGTTCCGGTCCATCGCAGAGGAAAAAATAAAGGAAGCCATTGAACGCGGGGAATTCGACCATCTGTCCGGCTTCGGCAAGCCGCTGCCGCCCGACGACGCGGAAGGCGTGCCGGAAGAGCTGCGGCTGGCGTTCAAGCTGCTGAAGAACGCCGGGCTCCTGCCGGAAGAAATGCAGCTGCGCAAGGAAATGCTGACCCTGGAGGATCTGCTCCGCTGCGCCAGGGACGAAGGGGAGCGCAAGCGGCTGCAGACCGAATTGACGCTGAAGCGCCTCCGCTACAGAACCCTCATGGAACAGCGGGGATGGAAAGATTTGTCCGCTTTTTCAGCCTACGAGGCGAAGCTGGAGGAGCGGCTGGCGGAAGACAAAGAAGACAAAGAAGAAGGCCGCGGCCCTTGAAACGACTGATCCTTCCAGGTTTTTCAGGTTGAGCCAGGCGCAGGAGTTCCCCTATAATCGAGAACCGAACAAGGGGGGACGAGGACGATGAAGAGAAAATCCATCTTTTTCACCTTCCTCATCGCCATCCTGGCGCTCGGCTTGACCCTTCCGGGCCCGGCCGCGGCGGCAGCCGCTACCGCGCCGGTCCTGAAACCGGGCAGCGCAAACGGCGACGTGTGGGATGTGCAGTACCGCCTGAACGTGCTGGGGCTTTACACGGACACCCTTGACGGCGTCTACGGTCCGAAAACGGCGGCGGCGGTGCGCAGTTTCCAGGCCCGTTACGGGCTGGCCGCCGACGGAATTGTCGGTCCGTCCACGTGGCGCGCCCTGCGCAAATATACGGTCAACCAGCCGGAAATGGAGCTTCTGGCCCGGGTCGTCTACAGCGAAGCCCGCGGCGAACCCTACGAAGGCCAGGTGGCGGTGGCCGCCGTCGTGATGAACCGGCTGAAGTCGGACCGGTTTCCGGACACCCTGCGGGGCGTCGTCTTCCAGCCCGGCGCCTTCACGGCGGTGGACGACGGCCAGATCTGGCTGAAACCCAGCGACATGGCCTTCAAAGCGGCGAAGGAAGCGGTGCGAGGATGGGACCCGAGCCGCGGCGCGCTGTTTTATTACAATCCGAAGACCGCTGTCAACCAATGGATTCGTTCACGCCCGATCCTCGTGAAGATCGGCAACCACGTATTCACCTCATGACCGGGCCGGGCAAAAGCACGTCCAGCCTCGCGAACGTATACCCCCGCCGCCGGGCTTCGTCGATGATCCTGCCCATCGCCTCGGCGTTGTCCCGCGACACGGCATGCAGCAAAATGATGGCGCCGGGGTGCAGCTGTTCCGTCACCTGGCGGAAGGCGTAGTCGGCGCCCCGTTGCCGGTTCGTTTCCCAGTCCTTGTAAGCCACCGACCAAAAAACATTCACATACCCCAGTTTTCGGCTGACAGCCAGCGTCCGCTCGCTGAACACGCCCCGGGGGGGCCTGAGGAACACCGTCCGCCGCTGCCCGGTCAGCCGGGCCACTTCCCGCTCCACCCGCTCCAGCTCGTCGCGAATCCGCTCTTCGCTAAGCCTCGTCAGATCGGGATGGGACCACGAATGGTTGCCGATCAGATGTCCTTCGGATACCATCCGGCGAAGCAGCTCCGGCTGCGTCCGGACGTAATGCCCCGTGACGAAAAACACCGCCGGAACTCCGCGATCCTTAAGCACATCCAGAATTTTCGCCGTATAACCGTTTTCGTAGCCGTTGTCGAAAGTCAGATACAGCGTCTTATGGGACGGATCTCCCATGAAGACCGCGCCGTAACGGTCCAGGAGGGGCGCAAATCCCTCCCCGTCGATGGAGGCCGGAAGTCCGCCCCGGCTTTTCTTGAATCCGAAATGATACACGCGTTCCCCCTGGACGGGAGCGCTTTTTTCATTCCATTCTGCCGGGGCCGCCGCGGCGAAAGAGGCGAGAGACAGAGTGAGCAGCGCGTGCAGCAGCACGGCGGGTTTCATGGACAAGGCACCTCCACGCGGAATTGGTCTTGATTTGCGAATCAGATGTAATATACCCTGAAAGCGACGGTTTTTTGCGGATAAATCCGGAAAACTTGTAATCTGGGTCACAGCCCGCCGCCTTCCTGCCGATATAATGATTAGTAGGACCATCATCATGGGACCGCCGAAAGGAATGGATACCGGATGAAGCGAAGCATCATTCTGAAAATCACCCTCGGGCTGCTGGTCGTCGCCACCACCACCTACGGAACCAGCGCCCTGTTCATATTCGGCCTTGGCAGACTGCTGCCGAACGTGCCCCAGTCGGTCATCATCATCGTGACGCTGCTGCTCGGGATTTTCTGGACCACGTTTCTCGGCTACCTCGCTTCCCTGTACATCGTCCGACCCTTGCGGGCGCTTACCCGGGTGACGGATGAAGCCGCTTCCGGCAACCTCCAGGTGGAAGTGAAGGTGCCGCGAACCGGGGACGAACTGCAGGTGCTGGGGCAGTCCGTGCGGACCATGGTGGGCAACCTGCAGTCCATGATCGGCGAAATCGCCTCCAGCGTTACCACGACCCACACGCATACCAGCTCCCTCAGCGATGCGGTCTCCCAGGCGTCGTCCCAGCTGGAACGGATCACCGAAAACATCATGGAAATCGCCAAAGGCGCCGCCGACCAGTCCCGGTTCATCTCGTCCACGCTGGACCAGTTCGGCAACCTCGTCCAGGAGACGAGGGAAGTGGAAATCCAGGCCGGCCAGACGCGACAGCTGTCCGGCGAAATGACCGATACCGTGGATCGCAGCATGGAAAGCATCTATACGCTGTTGCACAACCTGAACGAGATCGGCCAATTGCACCGCGGCGTCCTGGAACAGGTGGAGCTGTTGTCGCAAAAGGCGGAAGAGATCGGCCGCATCACGCAGCTGGTCGTGGAAATTTCCGCACAGACCCACCTGCTCTCCCTGAACGCGGCGATCGAGGCGGCCCGATCCGGCGAGGAAGGCCGGGGCTTCGCCGTTGTGGCGGATGAAGTGCGCAAGCTGGCCGACCAGAGCGAACAGGCGGCCAAGGAAATCAAGCAGGCCATCCTGGAAGTCCAGAAAAACATCCAGGCGGTGGTGGAAGGCAACCGCAAGCAGGCCGAGATTGTGGAGCAAGAGCTGGAACAGGGGCAAAAGGTGCGGCAGGCTCTTGAGGAACTGCGCGCCTCCGTGATGGAAGTGGGCGGCGCGGTGGAGCGGATCTCGGGCGTGGTCATCGAGAAGCTCCGCGGCCTCGACCACATCTACGACCTCGCCCGCCAGATCAGCGACATCGCCGAGTCCACCAGCGGGCGCACGGAAGAGATCTCGGCGACCATCCAGCAACAGCTTTCCTACATGGAGGAGATTTCGGCGTCGTTCGCCACCCTGGAGTCACAGGCCCGCAATCTGCAGGGGCAAACCAAGCGGTTCCGCGTGTGAACCTCGGGTACACGCCCGGAAAGCGGAAGCCGGCTGCCGCGGAATACGCGGCAGCCGGCTTTTTCGCGGCCGTCAGCTCTTGGGCTGATACAAGTCGTGGTCCACGTAGCGCTCGCCGTTCAGCTCGCTGATGATATTGATGGCCACCTTGGCTCCGTCGCCGGCCGTGATGATCGTATGCACGCTCACGCCGGCGCAGGTGCCCGCCGCCCAGATGCCGTCGATGTTCGTCCGTCCCTCGGCGTCCACGTCCAGGACGGTCTTGATGCGCGGTTCCGTGCCGGGTTTCGTCTTGACGCCGATCTTTTCCGCCAGTTCCACGGAAATGCCCGTCGCCAGAATGACCCTCTTCGCCTCGTAAGCGCCGCCCTTTTCCGTCCGGATCACGAACTTGTCGCCTTCCTTGGCCACGTCCGTCACATGGTCGTCCACCACTTCGGCGCCGAACTTCCGGGCCTGCTGCTTGCCCAGCTCCACCATGTCCGGGCCTGCGATTTCCATCACGCCGTAATGGTTTTCCACCCACGCCCGCTTGGTCAACCCCTTGTCATTGTCGATGACCAGCGTTTTTTTGCCCGCCTTGGCGGCGAACAGCGCCGCGCTGGCCCCGGCCGGGCCCGCGCCGACAATGGCGATGTCGTACATGGATTTCCCTCCAGTCGGAACTTCGGCCGCGCGGCTGCGCGGCCTATAAATTTTATATTAACTACATAATAGCTTCCCCGAACGCCTCAACGCAACCGCGGGACGGACGGCCGGGCAGGGGAAGAAACCCGTGAAGGGGCGTCTGTCCGGACTGTTTTCGCTTTCACGGGAGAACATGATAAAATAGGACTGCTTCCGTTTTTCCGAATTTTCACCCGATGGAGGAAACCCGATGACGAATTTCGCAGCCAAACTGGAAAAGTACGCCGCGCTGGCCGTGGAAGTCGGCATCAATATCCAGCCCGGCCAGACGCTGGTGATCACCGCCTCCCTGGACGCGGCGCCTTTCGTGCGCCAGGCGGTCCGCAAAGCCTACGCGGCCGGCGCGCGGTACGTGCATGTGGAATGGACGGACGACGAAGTGACGCGGATCCGTTATGACATGGCCCCGGCGGATTCGTTCAAGGAGTACCCGATGTGGCGGGCCAAGGGATGGGAAGAGATGGCGGCAAACAACGCCGCTTTCCTGTCCCTCACGTCGTCGGATCCGGATCTCCTGCGCGGCGTTGACCCGCAGCGGATCGCCGACGCCCGGAAAGCGGCGGGACTTGCGCTGCAAAACTACCGCAACTACATCATGACCGACAAAGTCAGCTGGTCGGTCATGGCCGTGCCGTCTCCGGGATGGGCGATGAAAGTGTTCCCCGACCTGGACGCGGAAAAAGCGGTGGAAGCCCTCTGGGAAGCTATTTTCGCGGCCACGCGCGTGCTCGGGGAAGATCCTGTGCAAGCCTGGCGGGAACATCTGCGCCGTCTCGAAGAAAGAGCGAACATCCTCAACGACCGGAAATACCGCCTGCTTCGCTTCCGCGGTCCCGGCACCGATCTGACGGTGGAGCTGCCGCCCGAACACCTGTGGGTCAGCGGCGGCAGCGTAAACGAGAAGGGCGTCCCCTTCGTCGCCAACTTGCCCACGGAGGAAGTGTTCACCGCGCCGCTCAAAGACGGGGTGAGCGGCACCGTCCGCGCCACGAAGCCGCTCAGCTACGGCGGAACGCTCATCCGCAACTTTTCGTTCACCTTCCGGGACGGCAAAATCGTCGACGTCCAGGCGGAACAGGGGCTGGAGACGCTGAAGAACCTCATCGCCACGGACGAAGGTTCGGCCAGCCTCGGCGAAGTGGCGCTGGTGCCCCACAGTTCCCCGATTTCCCGCACCAACCTGGTGTTCTACAACACGCTGTTTGACGAGAACGCCTCCTGCCATCTGGCGATTGGCGAAGGTTACGCGTTCTGCCTGGAAGGCGGCACGGACAAAAGCAGGGAAGAGCTGGCGAACCTTGGGCTCAACAAAAGCATTGTCCACGTCGATTTCATGATCGGTTCCGCGGAAACGGACATCGACGGGGTGCGGCCGGACGGAACCGTGGACGCGCTGTTCCGCGGCGGAGAATGGGCATTCTGAGCGCCGGACGGAGCTGACGGGATGGACGGGGCGGAACATGAGATGAAAAAAGGCGTGAAACTCGGCATCCTGGATCACACCCATGTCTGCGAAGGCAGAACCGTTGCGGACACCCTGGCCGAAGCGGCGGAACTGGCGCGGGAGGCCGAGCGCCTGGGTTACGCGCGCTACTGGGTTTCCGAGCACCATGGCATGCCATCCCTCGCGTCATCCAGCCCGGAAATCCTGATCGCCCATGTTGCCGCCGCCACGTCCCGCATCCGCGTCGGCGCCGGCGGCGTGATGCTGCCGCACTACAGCGCGTACAAGGTGGCGGAAAATTTCCGGCTGCTCGAAGCGCTGCATCCGAACCGGATCGACCTCGGTCTCGGCCGGGCGCCGGGCGGCATGCCTGTTGCCACGCGCGCGCTGCGGGAAGGCAAGCTTCGCGACGCCGATCCGTATCCGCGGCAGGTGGACGATCTGATCGGCTACCTGCACGAGTCGCTGCCGGAAGGCCACCGCTACGCCGGGCTGCTCGCCAGCCCGTCCATCCCCACCGCGCCGGAGCTCTGGCTGCTTGGCTCCAGTGACGAAAGCGCCCGGCTGGCCGGCGAGAAGGGCATCGCCTTTTCTTTTGCCCAATTTTTCGGCACGCCGGCGGGTCCGCAAGCAACCCGGTTGTACCGGGAGTCGTTCCGCCCCTCGGCGCTGAACCGGGAGCCCCGGACGATGGTGGCGGTGCTCGCCATATGCGCGGATACGGAGGAGGAAGCCCGGCGCCTCGCCGTCAGCCACGAGCTGTTCTTCTTGCGGGTGGAGCACGGGTTTCCGCTGCCTTGGCTGCCCTCGGTGGAAACGGCCGCGAGCTATCCCTACACGACGTTTGAACTGGAGCTGCTCGCCGCCCGCCGCGCACACCGCGTGGTCGGAAATCCCGCGCAGGTACGCGAGGGGCTTGCGCGAATCATCCGCGAATACGGAGCCGACGAGCTTATGATCACCTGCCCGGTTCACGATTTCGACAAGCGGCTCCGATCCATCCGGCTGATCCGGGAAGCGCTGGAATGACGGTGCAGCGGCCCGACATCCGGGTCTGGCATCCATAGAAAAACCTTGGGAGAGGCGGGAAAACGAAGGATGAAACCGAAGGTCTATGTAGCGCGGAAAGTGGTGCCGGAAGTCAAGGCGTACCTGATGGAACATTGCGACTGCGAGTTTTGGGAAGGCCGCGAGCGGCCGGGGCGCGAACAATTCTTCGCCTCCCTCGCCGACGTCGAAGGGCTCCTCACCGCCGGCACTCCCATCAACGACGAGTTGCTCGACCATGCGCCCCGCCTGCGGATCGTCAGCAATATCTCCGTCGGATACGACAATTTCGACGTGGAAGCCATGAAACGGCGGGGCGTGATGGGCACCCATACGCCGGGCGTGCTGGACGACACGGTGGCCGACCTGGCCATGACCCTCGTCCTGGCGGCGGCGCGGCGGGTGGCGGAGCTGGACCGGCTGGTCCGCAGAGGCGGCTGGGTCAAGGGGATGGACGAGGAACTGTTCGGCGTCGACGCCCACCACGCCACCCTCGGCATCATCGGCATGGGACGCATCGGCGAAGCGGTGGCGAAGCGGGCCCGGCTGGGCTTCGACATGGAGGTGCTGTACCACAACCGCTCGCGGAAACCCGAAGCGGAAGCCCGCTACGGCGCCGTTTACGTCTCCCTCGACGAATTGCTTGCCCGGTCGGACTTCGTGGTGATCCTGACGCCGCTCACTCCGGAGACGAAAAAAATGATCGGCCGCGAGCAGCTTGCCCGCATGAAGCCGACCGCCATACTTGTCAATGTCTCCCGCGGCGCCGTCGTCGACGAGGAGGCCCTCGTCGAAGCGCTGCGCAACGGCACGATTCGCGGCGCCGGGCTGGACGTGTTCGAGAAGGAACCGGTGGATCCGGACAATCCTCTGCTTGCCTTGGACAACGTCGTGCTTCTGCCGCACATCGGATCGGCCACCGCCAGGACGCGAACCGCCATGGCCATGCTGGCCGCGCGGAACCTCGTCGCGGGACTCAAGGGCGAAACGCCGCCGAATCTGGTGCCGGAACTGAGAGGCATGGCGCCGGGGCGCTTGGTCTGAGCCGGGACCCCCGGCTCTTTTGATATGCGTTCGGCGTCAGACGCCAAGCAGCCTGCGAATATGCGGTTCGATGGTTTCCGGCGTCGTGGCGGGGGCGAACCGCCGCACCACCCGTCCATCCCGATCCACCAGAAACTTGGTGAAATTCCACTTGATCGAACGCGTCCCCAGAAAGCCGCGGGCTTCCCGTTTCAGATGCCTGAAAAGCGGATGGGCGTCGGGACCGTTCACATGGATGATGGAAAACAGCGGAAACGTCACGCCGTGCTCCCGACGGCATGCCTGCTCGACGCGGTCGCGTTCCCGAAACTCCTGGCGCATGAATTGACGGCAGGGAAAACCCAGCACCGCGAAACCGAGGCCGCGGTATTTGCGGTACAGGGACTCCAGTCCGCCGAACTGCTTCGCAAACCCGCATCCGGTCGCCGTGTTGACGATCAGGAGCACCTGCCCTTTCCAAGGCTCCAGCGTCCCGGCTTTGCCCCGGATGTCCGTCACCTCGAAATCGTACACCGCCATGCCCCGTTTCCTCCCCCGAATTTTCCTAATTCCTTTCTATAACATCGTCTTTCAATACTCAACCCATCCTTCCGCTTCTAGAATAGAACCGCGGACAAATCCGGCCTCCGCATGCCCCTTTGTTCCGCCGAAATGGATGCTTGCGTCCGCATGGCCGCGAACACGTCCGGCGTCGGCTTGATCGCCGCCAGATCCCGCATCCCCGTCGCCATCCTTCCGGAAAGCACGACCATGGGCGAATCGGCATAGGATGGGGATGAACCCAGACGACAGGAGTGTCAGGACCATGCCGATTGTTCCGGGAACGCATGTGCTGTACACGATCCAACCCGGCGACACGCTGTATGGGATCGCCAACCGGACGGGCGCATCCCTGCCCGATCTCATACGGCAGAACGCGCTGTATCCCCCCATCACGGAATCCGACCTCATCTTTCCCGGCTGGGCCGTGCTGATTCGCCTGCCGGGCATGACGGAGCACAGCGGCGTGCTCCACCAGGCGGCGCCCGGCGATACGCTCTTTCGCATCGCCGACCGCTATTCCGTGGGGACCGACATGCTGGCCGCGCTGAACCAACTGGAGCAGCCGGACATCCTCAGCGTCGGCCAGCTCCTCTACATCCCCGCCATTGTATATGAAACGGAAGCGGGAGACACGCTGTATCGCATCTCCCGCCGCTTTGGCGTCTCTCTCTCCGAACTGATCCGGGCAAACCGGAACAGGCCGGGAGTCTCCCCCGACCTGATCTTTCAGGGATACCGGCTGATCATCCCGCTTCCTTCCTCGACCAACATTGTGGTGTTCCAGCCGCTTCCCGGCTCGCGCATCGCATCCGGGCAGACGCTCTCGGGGGCGGCCCGCGCCTTCGAGGCGAACGTGCTGTACCAGGCGCGCGATTCCACGGGCCGCATCGTCGTCCGCGAACGCGCGGTGACGGCTTCGGAAGGGGCGCCCGCGTTCGGGCGGTTTGAAGCCGCGCTGAATTTCGATCAACGTCCCGCCTCACAGACGGGGACGGTGCTGGTATATACGCGCAGTCCCCGCGACGGCAGCATCCAGGATCTTGTCGAGGTGCCGGTGACGTTCTGATCCGGCAGCCCCGGCTTTTCCCTCCCGGGAGCTCCCGCCGTCCAGGCGCCGGCGGGAGCTTCTTTTACATCGCATCCATCGCCGAATATCCAAATCCTGGTCACCGGGACACAAACGGATTGCCCTTCTCCCAGAAACGCCACGGATATTCCCGCGCTTCGCCGGCGTTGTCGATGCCGATGCGGGGCCCCGCCGCGATCTCCCGCACCGTCCTGCCTTCGGCGATGTAAAGCGGAGCTTCGAAAAGCGGCCTTCCGTAATCCTGAATGGTGATGCCCAGCGCCTTCGTCAGCTTCCCCGGTCCGCTCGTCAGATCCCGCTCCTTCTTCACGGGTCCGCGCCGCTCGTACATAAGTTCAATGCCGGCGCAAGGTTCCACCGAACGGATCAGGATGGCCTCGGGATCCCCCCTTTTTCCGCTCACCACGTTCATGAGGCAATGCGTATGCATCAGGTATGTATAGGCGTATCCCGGCGGACCGTACATGACTTCCGTCCGCGGCGTCCGGCGATACCCGTAGCTGTGCGCCGCGCGGTCGTGGGGGCCGATATAGGCTTCCGTCTCCACGATCCACCCGGCGGCCAGGCCCTCTTCCGTTTCTTTTACCAGCAGCATTCCCAGCAGCGCCCGCGCCAGCTCCAGCGTCGGCTGTTCAAAGAACGAAGCGTCCACAGGCCGAAACGGCGTCATTCCGACATTCCCCTCCATCGCCCTTTCAAAACGGTTCCCCGACGCGGTCGCGCCCGGCGCCGGTTTCGACTGCCGCGCTTGCGGCCAGAGCGCGGATCGATCGGACCCCGACAGCCGCCATCGCCGTGATCACCACATAAAGGCCGCAGATGACAAACATGAATCCGATGCCTCTGCCCGGACCCGAGCCGATGATTTGACCGACGGAGGAAACCAAGGGTCCGCCTGCTTCCAGGAGAGGGTTAAAAACATGGTCGGCCAGCGGCCCCGATATGCCATAGGCCACGATAAAACCGAACTGGGACAGGATGCCGATGATTCCCCACACGCGGCCCTGCTTCTCGTTCGGAATGTTTCGCCGCACCAGCACGTCGCAGCTCATGTTCACGAAAGGCAGCGCCGCCAGGAACACAAACCCGGCAGCCGTGATGAAGTATACGTTCGTCGACATCCCGAGAAGGGACAGCGCCACTCCCGAAGCGATCAGACCGGCGGCCAAAATTTCCACATACCGGCGCCCGACGCTGATGACACCGATAAGCAGGCTGCTGACCAGCATGCCGACGGCGCAGACCGACTGAATCGCGCCCAGCGTCCACGCGTCCGCGAAAGACAACACCATCGGGCCGATCAGTGTCTGCAAAAAACCGAGGAAAAACGTCACCAGCGAAATGATCAAAATGAGCAGAAAAACCCCCCGGTTCGTCACGACGGTCATCCAGCCTTCCCACAATTCCTTCCGCCAATGAACGGTTCCCGTGTCGCGCCGCGAAGGTTCCATTCTTTTTTTGATGACCAAAACGGCGAGGCAAGCCAGTCCGAATGTGGCGATATCGGCGATCAGCACCGTCTCGATATTGAAGTGGTAAAGCATGATGCCGGCGAGAAAGGGAGAAAGAAGAAAGCGGGACGACTCCGCCAGTTGGTTGAGTCCGCTGGCCTTGGAGTACTGTTCCTCGGTAAGCAGATCGGTAATCGATGCCTTGTAGGCGGGATTTTGAATGCCGACGAAGAAGGAGCTCACCGCCATGCCGACATAGATGTGCCACAGCTTTGGTTCTCCGAGCAGCATGAACGCCAGAATGAACACCAGGCCGATCGCGGAACCGAGATCGCCGATGATCATCATGAGCCGGCGGTCGAAGCGGTCGGCCAAGACGCCGCCAAACGGACGGAGCAAGAGGGAAGGCACAAACGACAGCAAAATGACCAAAGCGGTGCTGGTAGCCATTTGCGTGCGCTCGAAGGCGTACACGCCCAGCGCAAAGCCCGTGAGCCCGCTGCCGACCATGGACAGGAATTGCCCGCTCCAGACCGTCAGAAACTTGCTGAACGATTTGTCTTGGGCCACGCGGTTATCGCCTCCTGTTTTCAAATTTAAGCCCATGAGCCGGAAAATCGAACCGTCCATTCTGCCGGGTTCATTCAGGACAAAAAAAGGCACACCCCGCAAGGCGGCCGTGATCGCTCGTCTTCATTGGCCGGCGGTTTCTCCCGTGATTTTCTTGCCGGCGGCCATCGCTTCCTCGTCAAACAGCACCAAATACACATCCATGTCGCAATCTTTGAGGAAGTCCCGAATGGCGCCAATCGCCACCCGCACGGCTTCCTCCTTCGGGTAGCCGTATATGCCGCTGGAAATAAGCGGGAAAGCGACGGACCCGCAGCCGTTCTCCGCCGCCAGCCTGAGGCTGTTCAGATAGCACGACCGGAGCAACTCCCCTTCTCCGTGCCTTCCGTCCTGATAGACGGGACCCGCGGTGTGGATCACGTGCTTCGCCGGCAGCCGGAACCCCGGCGTGATCACCGCCTCGCCCGTGCGGATGGGCGCCAGCCTGTCACAGGCGGCCTGCATCTCCTCCGGACCGGCCGCCCGGAAAATGGCGCCGCATACCCCGCCGCCCATCTTCAGCTGCGTGTTCGCCGCATTCACGATGGCGTCCACCTTCATCTGCGTGATGTCCTGCCGGATCAGGTTGAGAGGCATGTCCATCCCTCCGCTGGAATTGCCCGTCCAACCGGTCGCCGCCCCCGGGAACCCGCCCGCCCGTTGTGCTCCGTTCCCTTCGTTCCGCTGCCACGGCCCGACGCGGCCGGCAGACGTCCCGATCAACGCCGTCGAATGGATTGTATCATACCATTCGTTCTTCCCGTACGCCGGCTTCGCGGACGGGCGGGGAGAAGAAAAAGGTGTGCCCCGGGCCCGTCCCCGCTTTTTGCCGGACCTTCTCCCCGGACCGGAATTCTGGTTCTGGGAACGTTTATAAAAAAATACTTGATAACGCATTCATTATGATATTATACAATTCTATCTTGGGGAGATTTTCTACCCCGGGATCGTTTAAGGTATATCAGAAAATCAAGGAGGCGCATGTAGCTTATGTCAACCGCGAAGTCCACCGGCCAGCTGGCCGGCAACCTGCTGTCCGTCGGGGTGCTGCTCATCGCCGTCTTGGCTTTTCTGTTTCCGAAAGCGTTCTCATGGATCGCACCCCACATTTCGATCCTGCTGGGCATCGTCATGTTCGGCATGGGCATGACCCTGACCGCCGCCGACTTCAAAGAAGTGCTGCGGCAGCCAAAACAGGTCGCCGTCGGCGTCGTCGCCCAGTTCACGATCATGCCGCTGCTCGGGTACCTGCTGGCCGTCGGACTCAACCTGCCCCCGGAAATCGCGGCGGGCGTCATCCTTGTCGGCTGCTGCCCGGGAGGAACCGCTTCCAACGTCATGACCTACCTGGCCAAAGGCAACACCGCCCTGTCCGTGACCATGACCTCCGTCACCACGCTGCTGGCGCCCATCGTGACGCCGGCGCTGGTGTTGCTGCTCGCCAGCAGATGGCTGCCGGTTTCCGCCTGGGACATGTTCATGTCGGTCGTGCAAATCATTCTGCTTCCCATCGCGCTGGGGCTGGTGTTCAGGATGCTGTTCCGCAAGGCCGTGGAACGAAGCATACGGGTGATGCCCTATGTTTCCGTGGTGTGCATCATGGTCATCGTCGCCGCCGTGGTCGCCGTCAATCAGAAAAACATCGCCCAAAGCGGGCTGCTCATCATCCTGGCCGTCGTGCTGCACAACGTGCTCGGCTATCTGATCGGCTACGGAGCCGCCCGGCTGTTCGGTCTCAACTATGCGGACAAAAAAGCCGTCTCCATTGAAGTGGGGATGCAGAATTCCGGCCTTGGCGCGGCTCTCGCCGCCGCCCATTTCACGCCGCTCGCGGCGGTGCCCAGCGCCATCTTCAGCGTCTGGCACAACATTTCGGGTTCGCTTCTGGCTTCCTGGTGGTCAAGACGCGCAGGACAGGAAACCGCGTCAGCCGGGAAAGACGATCGCCATGCAATAGAAACCACTCCCGAATAAACTCGGGCAAATAATGGGATGCGCACGAAAAAAGAGGGGCAACGGCTTGCCCCTCCTTTTCTTTGCCGTCCTCTTTCAGCTCCAATTCCGCGTCATCTAGCCATGCGGATTGAACCGGTAGCCGACGCCGCGGACGGTGACGATGTACTGCGGATTCGTCGGGTCCGCTTCGATTTTTTTGCGCAAATTGCTGATATGCACGATCAACGTCCGTGTGTCGCCCAGGCTGTGCTCGCCCCAAACAAGCTCGAACAGTTCTTCCACCTGGTAGACGCGGTTCGGATTCCGGGCCATGTGCGCCAGCAGATCGAATTCCTTGGCCGACAGAACGACCCGCTCGCCCCGGACGACCACCGTCCGGCTGAGCAGATCGATGGTCAGATCGGGAAAATGCAGCACATGGGAACCCGTGGCGGCCGCGGCCGGCTGCCGCCGGCGAAGCTGCACCTTGACCCGGGCCACCAGCTCCCGCGGCCGAAACGGCTTCGTAATATAATCGTCTCCGCCCGCCATGAGACCGACGATGATATCGGTTTCATCCTTTTTGCCGCTAAGGAACAGGATCGGCACATCGGTAAACCGCCGCAAATCCCGGCAAATTTCGACGCCGTCATATCCCGGCAGCATGACATCGAGGATGATCAGGTCGGGACCCATCTGCCGCACCAAAGGCACGGCCTCGTCGCCGCGGGGAGTATATTCCACTTCGTAGCCTTCGTTCCGCAGATAAAGGCCGACCAGTTGGCCGACGTCCTGGTCATCGTCGATAATCAGGACTTTTTTCTTCGCGGTCGTCATTGCGGCGAAACTCCTCATCCCAGCATGACACTTGCATCATACCAAATCTTATCACACGATTTGTCTTTCCGGCACATCGGCCTCGTGGACGGGCAGGGAGAAGGAAAACGTGCTTCCCCTGCCGGGCTGGCTCTGCGCCCAGATGCGACCGCCATGGGCCTGGACGATCTCCTTGCAGATGGCAAGCCCAAGCCCGAGCCCCTTCTTTTTGCCCCGGACTTTGCCCATGGTGAAAAACCGGTTGAAAACAAACGGAAGCACGTCTTCCCGGATGCCGGCCCCCGTATCCTTCACGGAGACGACCAGCTCGCGGCCTTGCCGGACGCATTCCACGCGGATGGCGCCCCCCGGCGGCGTGTGCTCGATGGCGTTGACGATCAGGTTGACCAGCACCTGCTTCACTTTGCCCGGATCGGCCAGCACCTCGAGGCCGCTCGTCCCGATCGCCAGGGAAAAGTCGAGACCCGCGTTCCGCACATCCGTCTCCAGCGGCCGGCACAGCTCCGTGAGCCACGAAGCGAAATCGACAGGCCTGAAATCAAAGAAAACCGCTTTGTTTTCCAGCTGAGACAACAGGAACAGCTGCTCCACCAGCTCGCCCAGGTCCGCGGTCTTGTTGAAGATCAAACGCAAAAACTCGTTGCGCCGCGCGGGCTCCAGGTCGTCCATGACCGCTTCGGCGTAACCCTGGATGGAGGCGAGGGGCGTCCGCAGATCGTGGACGATATTGGCCAACATCTGGCGGCGGGACTGCTCGATGTTTTTGATTTCATTATAGGCTTCCGTCAGCTTGCGGTTCGTCTCTTCCAGACTCGCCGTCCGCTCGGCCACCTTGTCCTCCAGCAGCCGGTTGGCTTCCTCCAGTTGCCCCGACATGATTTCCACGGCCGTGAAAGCCCGGGAAAACCGCGCGGACAGGATATACGCGTTGGCGAAAAAGAGCAGCAGCAAACCGTGCGAGCTCAGGCTGCCCAGCAGGGTGAACTTTTCGCTGTAGTAAAAGTAATCGTTGATGACCGCGGCATAAAGGATCAGCGTGGTCACCGTCACGATCCGCGCTCCGTCCCGTCCGTTGCGCCAGGCCAGGAAGAAGGAAGCCGCCGCGGCTCCCATCCAGACCAGGCTGATCAGTTCATAGGCCAGAAGCGTGTGCGTATAGATTCTTCCCGGCGTGAAGAGCACGACCAGCGAAAAGGCGATCCCCGTCCACGCGCTCAGCCGCGGAAACCACCCGGACATTTCGTTCGGGTAAAGGTGACGCACATACATCATGAACAGCGGGAAGGCCAGATAGAAGGCCCAATATTCCATCTTGAGGGCGATTTCCCAAGGGAAGTCGGGGAACATTTTCGTCCAGATCGTTTCCCCGATCAGCAGCGTGCGAACGCCCACGACCAGCGCCAGAAGGCCGAAATAGAGAGGCGTGCGGTCCTTGCGGCGGAAGGAATACAGGCCCAGGTGGTACCAGCCCATGATGATCAAGCTGCCGGCGAGGAACAGTTCCATGCCCAGCTTGAGATCCGATTTCCGGCTCATCTCGCCGAGGGTGCCTAGCTCCAGCTTCTTGGTCACGCCGCCCCGCAGATGATGAAAGTTGGCCACCTGCAACACGAGTTCGTTGTCGCCGGGCCGCGGGGTAAAGGAAACCAGTTTCGTCCGAAACGCGGGCGCCGCCGAGGAACGGTCGGTGCCCACCGTTCCGGTCTCGGCCAGCAGGGTTCCGTTGATCCAAAGTTTATAGGACGTAAAGACGAGCGGCATTTTCACGGCGAGCTGGCCGGCGGCATCCGCCGTCCCGGGCAGCCGGACAAGCAGGCGGAAAGTGGCGTAGCCTTCGCCGCCGATTTTCCGGCCGTCCGCCACGCTGCCGTTCCAGGAATGGGGCAACGCGATCCACCCCGTCGCGGGCGGCGCCGCGCTTCCCGTGAAATCGGCGGGTTCCAGAAGCGCGTTCCAATAAAACTCCCACTCTCCGTCCAACGGATGGGCGCCCTGTCGGACGAAGTCCCATTCCGTCAGGTCGAGGCTGCCCTGAACGGCTTTCGCCGCGGGGTACGGTCTGGGCAGGCTGCTGTCCAGCCAGACGAGCAAAAAGACCGCCACCGCGATCAGGCCGATGATCACGACAATTCTCGATTTTGGGGTTGCCGCCGGGGTGGTCGTCATGGGCCGCGACTCCTAAAACCGTCCGGTGTGCCACCCTCTCCGCGCGTTAAAAACGATTTTTCCGGCACACCGGACATTTTTCTGCAATCCCGGACATCATTCGTACCGTTCCCAAGAAAATTATAAAATTTTTTTGATGAAAAGATATAAAGATATATCAAAAGATATAAGGAAAGTTAGCATTCAACTGCTATCATACTTTCCCGTGGGAAATACTCATGGAAGGACTTTCGGACAAGGAGGAAAACGCGACCTTGGACAAGGCGACTCGGAAACGCGCCGGATGGGCCTGTCTGCTTCTCGCCATCCCGATCTTCGCCATGCTGTGGGTCCCGCTCTATGCCAGGGAGGAACCGGCATGGATGGGCATTCCGTTCTTTTACTGGCACCAGACACTGTGGGTTGTGGTGTCCACGGTGACTATGGGCGCCGCGTATTGGCTGATCCACCGAAAAGGACGATAAACCTCGCATTCAACCCGGCAATTGCGGCAGAAGGAGATGCAGGCCTTGGATCTGAACCGGACCGCTCTGATCGTGTTCACGTTTCTTTTCGCACTGGTGACCGTCATGGGCTTCTGCGCTTCCCGCTGGAAGCGGGGCGACCTCACGCGGCTGGATGAGTGGGGTCTCGCCGGGCGGCGCTTCGGCACGGTGATCACCTGGTTCCTGTTGGGCGGCGACCTGTACACCGCCTACACGTTCATCGCCGTGCCTGCCCTCGTCTTCGGCGCGGGGGCGCTGGGCTTCTACGCCATTCCCTATTCCGTGGTGGCGTTCCTGTTGGGCTTCGTGTTTTTGCCCCGGTTGTGGGCGGTGGCCAAAAAGCACGACTTCGTCACCGCGGCCGACTTCGTAAAAGCCCGATACGGCAGCGGCACGCTGGCCATTCTGATCGCGTTTACGGGGCTGCTTGCCACCATGCCCTACACCGCGCTGCAATTGGTCGGCTTGCAAGTGGTTTTCAAGGCGATGGGCTTCGCCGGCAGCGGCTGGATCGGCGAAATCCCGCTGATCGTCGCCTTCATCATTCTCGCGCTTTATACGTATTCCAGCGGCATGCGCGCGCCGGCGCTGATCGCCGTGGTCAAGGACATCATGATCTACATCACCGTTTTTGTCGTCGTCCTGTTCATTCCCGCCAAGCTGGGCGGATGGGAGAATATCTTCAAGGTCGCGGAGGGAGCGATAGCCGCCAGGACGCCGCCCGGGGAGGTCGTCACCTCCTCCGCGGGCGTGCTCCCGTACGCTTCCCTGGCCCTGGGTTCCGCCTTCGCCCTGTTCATGTACCCGCACGCCATCACCGGCGTGCTGTGCGCGAGGAGCGGCCGGGTCGTCCGACGCAACATGATGCTGCTTCCGCTGTTTTCCCTGCCGCTGGCCGTTATCGCCCTGATGGGGTACATGGCGTACGCAGCGGACATCCAACCTGAAACGACGAACGACGTGGTGCCGCTTCTGTTCCTGGAGATGTTCCCGGACTGGTTCGCCGGTTTCGCCTTCGCCGCGATCTCCATCGGGGCGCTGGTGCCGGCGGCGGTCATGTCCATTGCCGCGGCGAATCTCTTCACCCGTAATATCTATAAGGAATACATCCATCCGAACTGCACCGCCAAGCAGGAATCGGACATGGCCAAACTGGTGTCGCTGATCGTGAAGTTCGGCGCCCTCGGCTTCATCCTGTTCCTGCCGCTGGAATACGCCATCAGCCTGCAGCAGCTCGGCGGCGTCTGGATTGTGCAGACGCTCCCGGCCATCGTCTTCGGCCTGTACACCAACTGGTTCAACCGATGGGCGCTGTCGCTGGGGTGGCTGGCGGGGATGGCGGCCGGCACCTGGATGGTCTCCACCGCGGGCTTCAAAGGGACGATGTACACCCTGACCCTGTTCGGGCAATCGTTTGCGGTTTACGCGGCGATCTACGCCTTCATCGTCAATGTCGCGGTCTCTTTGGTCCTCACCCTGGTGTTCCGCGCACTGCGCGTGTCGAACGGCCGGGACCTGACCAAGGCGGAAGACTACGCCGTCGCGTAACCCGCACTCCCCGACCCGTCATGATTAAAAAAATTTAAAGTACGCTTGATCTTTGATTAACCATCGCCTTTTACAATCGAGCAGGGGGTACGGCCCCCGCCGCCGTCCGCTTCACGCCGCTCGCGGCGGTGCCCGGCGCCATCTTCAGCGTCTAATGATCTTCCTTCAGGGAACAAAACGGGAGGACAGACGATGTCCCGTCCTGAGACCCTCAAGGGGGAGGATCTTCTCCTCGCCATCGCGGAGAAGGCTTGTACTCCGGAGGAAAGGCTGGGCGGTCCGTACGAATCGACGGTTCCGGCTCCGCATGAACGAATCGTCCAAACCCGGCTCATCACCTGGCGAAACAACGCGGCCAAAGGAGACGAGCGGGAATTCACCGGGCGTCTCGCCCTTGCGGGCTGGACGACGGACGACGCCCTTCGCGCCCTGGGACCCGTGCGGCTGGCGAAGGGCGCGCCGCTGCCCGCCTGGACGGCCACCCTGGACAGACTTCTGCAAAGCATTGAAACCTGCCGGCTCCCGGCGGCGGAGGAAAAACCGGATTTTCTGGATGCCGGCGACCCTGTTCTCCATGAGGAACTGCTGGTGCCGCTCGTACGGACGGCATGGGAAGTGCTGGCCGAGGCCGAGAGCGAACGCCTGCCATGGATGGGCGAAAAAGCGCAAAGGGATCTGAAGCGCCACCTGCTCAAACGGTTGTCCCACCTGAGCCGGCAGACCTTGGATCTGGAGTATGCCGCTTATCGGGCGCCGGACCTGGGCGGCATCGCCCGTCTTTTTGCCAACCGTCTGCAAACGTCCGCCGGCGGCCGGGCGGACCGGTCCGGTTACCTCCGGTTCGTGGAGCGCATGTTCCAGGGCAAATGGCTGGCTTTGCTGAACGAATACCCCGTGCTTGCCCGGTTGCTCGCGCAGGAGATCGACCGCTGGCGGGAGGCCGCCGGCGAGTTCCTCCAGAGATACGTCCGGGACCGGGAGGCCATCGGCGCGGCGATTCTGGGCGGTGAAATCCCCGGCAGGATCGCTTCCCTTCGGCCCGGCCTGTCCGATCCCCACAACGGCGGCCGTACGGTGATCATCGCCGAGCTGGACGATGGCCGCAAAATCGTCTACAAGCCGAAATCGCTGCACATTTCGGCGGCCTGGAACCGGCTGCTCGGCTGGCTGAACGAAAGGGCGGAATGCTCCCCGGACCTTAAGGGTCTAAAAGTGCTTGACCGCGGCGCGTATGGATGGGAGGAATACGCGGCGCACGCCCCGTGCGGGGATGCCGGCGCGGTGCGGCGCTACTATCGCCGGACGGGGGCGATTCTCTGCCTGGCCTATGCTCTTGACGGCTCGGATTTTCATCACGAGAACCTGATCGCCTGCGGGGAATACCCGGTCCTGGTCGATTTGGAGACCCTGCTTCATCCCCGGCCTGACGTCCCCTTCGAAGAGGAATACGAGCGCGACGCCCTCGCGCCCCTGGGCGAGAGGATGAATCGCTCCGTGCTGGGCACGCTTTTGTTGCCGGCATGGAATCGTTCGCCCGAAGGGAGCTGCGACATAGGTGGACTTTTCGTCAGCGAGGAGCCGGGCCGGGTCGAAACCGGACGGATCCGGGGGATCCGTTCCGGCGGGATGTTCGTCCGGGAACAGGAGACGACCGCGTCCAAACGCAACGCCCCCGTGCTGGACGGCCGGAACGTGTCCGTCGAGGCTTATCTGTCCGATTTCCTCGACGGGTTCCGGGACATGTACGAAACCCTGCTCCGACACCGGGACGAACTGGCCGACCCGTCGGGCCCGCTGTCCGGTTTCCGGGGAGCGCCGGTGCGGCTGGTCTTCCGCGCGACGGCCGTGTACGGCAGGCTGCTCCGGCAAAGCTTGCACCCGAAATATTTGCGCGACGGGGCGGATTTCGCCCTGCAATTCGAAACGCTCTACCGCGCCGTCCTGGGTCCGGCAGGACGCAAAAAGCTGTGGCCGCTCGTCCGGAAGGAAATCCGGGACATGCTGGGGATGGACATTCCCTTTTTCACCATCCGGTCGGACGAGAAAGGCGTCCGGCTGGGGGAAGGCGGCCGCAGCGAAGATTTGTGCAAAGCCTCCGGCTTTGACCGCGCGTTGGAAAAAATTCGGAGCTTGAGCCCGGAAGACTGCGCGTTTCAACTTCGGCTGATTCGCGGTTCGATGGACGCCCGGACAGCGGGAACGGCCCACGCGGCGGTCGGCGCACCGAAACCGGACGGGGAAACGGCGCCGGAGCAGATGGACACGGGAACAACGGACATGGCCGACGCCGCTCTGGAGGCCGCCCGGGCGATCGCGGAGCGGCTCCGGGCGCAAATGATCGAGACGGACGACGGCTTCCGCGTCTGGCTCGCGCCCCGCCTGGTCCACGACCGCCATCAATTTTCGCTGACCGGCTATGACCTTTACAGCGGGCTGGCCGGCATTGCGCTTTTTTTCGCCGCCCTGTCCGCGGTCAGCGGGGATCCGGAGTACCGGCGGGATGCGTTGGCCGTGCTGCGGGCGCCAAGACGGGATTTGCGCCGGAACGGTCCGAGGCTCATGGACCGAATGGGTCTTGGCGGAATCGGGGGACTGCCCTCGATCCTTTACGCCTTCCTCCTCATCCACCGGTTGGTCGGCGCGCCGGAACTGTTGGAAGACGCGCTGGAGATAGCGGAATTTATCACGGAGGAAGCGATCGGCAAAGACCGCCGTTTCGACGTGTTGCATGTCGCCGCAGGCGGGATCTTCGCCCTTCTGGCCCTGCATGACGCCACGCGGTCCGAATCCGCGCTGCGCCGGGCCGCCGCCTGCGGAGCGCATCTCATGCGGCATCGCGTCGCCGCGGAGAACGGGCGGCGCGTCTGGAAGTCCGAAATATCGGCCAGACCCCTGTGCGGTTTCTCGCACGGCGCCTCCGGCATTGCCGCCGCGCTGCTTCGCCTTCACGCCCGGACGGGCGATCCGGCGCTCATGGAAGCGGCGCTTGAGGCGCTGGCGTTCGAGCGCGCCTGCTTCCGGCCGGAAACCGGCCTGTGGCCGGACCTGCGGTACGGCCATACGGCCGAGGGCCTGACGGACGCGTGGTGCCATGGCGCGGCCGGCATCGGGCTGGCCCGGCTGGAGGCGCTGCGCTGCTTCCCCGCAAGCGAACCGGAAACGGAGCCGGTCCGGACGTTGCGCCACGAACTGGAAACCGCGGTCTCCATCGTCCGCCGCGCGCCGCGGAGAAACGTCTCCGACGCGGTGTGCTGCGGCCGTATGGGACGGCTCGATTTTCTTCTCGCCGCTTGCGAACCATTCTCCGGATCGGGGACCGTTTCGCCCGCCTTCGCCGATCTTCCCGACATCGTGCGGAAACACGCGGCGGAAACGATCGCTTTCTTCCGGAAGCACGGCTATTTCCGCTACTCCCGGAATCCGGAATTTCAACCGCCCGGGTTTTTCCTGGGAATTTCCGGTACCGGCTACCAGCTGTTGAGAGTGTTTCATCCCGGCCGGCTCCCTTCGGTGCTGAGGTTTGAAATTTGAAAAAAGAAGAAGACCGCAAGAAACGATGCGGCCGCCGCATGTTCCGGAGCCGGTTGGCTGAACGGCCACCGGCTTCGGACCTCTCGGCAAAGAAAAATTTAGAAATCCTTAAACGTCCCTTTATCTTCGGATGTTACACTGTCCTTGATGATCCAATTATGCGAGAAAGGATATGAATGAGGCCATGATGAAGCGACATCGAAGCGGGAAATACCTGAAACTGTTCCTGTCGGCGATCATCGTCTTTGCCCTGGCGCCGACACCGGCCCTGGCGGAGGAAACCGTTGTATCCGCCGACGAGGTGGAACAGGCGCTGGCGCAAGGCGAACCGGGCGTGGAAAAAACGATCCGGCTTGCGGTACGGGCGGATGAGGATGCGGAACAACTCGTCGTGCGGTTGTACGCGGAACAAATTCTGGCCATTCAGGGCGATCATGCACAAAATCTCGTCGTGTACGATACACCCCTCGGCGAATTCGCGTTCATCCCGGGGTGGGATATGGGGGCGGTGTCCGAAGAATTCGGCGTTCCGGTCGAAGAGATCTGGTTGGAAGTGACCATCGCCAAGCCGGACGGGGAACGGCGGGAGCAAATCCGCCAGGCGGCCGAGGCGCAAGGACTTGTCCTTCTCACCCAACCGATGGCCGTCGAGATGGCATTTTGGGCAAACGGAAAATTGTTGACGGACGAAGGGTTCGTCGGATACTACACGCAATGGCTGCCCGCGAATCCGGCCATTGACTGGGAACACTCCACCTCGATGTCCTATGATCCGGAGACGGGAAAATTCTATTTCATCCCCGCGACCTCGTCCGTACGGGACGACCGCCAAATGCTGACGGTGATGACCTGCGGATGCGACTACTATGTCATTGTCAAGAACGAGAAGACCTTTAGCGACGCCACCGACGATTCCTACCGGAAAGCGTTGAACCGGCTGGCCGCGCGGAGGGTTATCCAGGGCACGGGCGGCGGCGTGTTCCAGCCCGACAAGCTTCTCACCCGGGCCGAGCTTGCGGCCATGTTCGCCCGCTTCTACGGGACAATGGAAGACGGGGACGCCGAGCTGGCCGCGGAAGCCTTCGAAGATGTGAATGCGGACGATTGGTACGCCGGCTATGCCGGATCGTTGCGCCGGATCGGCATCCTGGAAGATGGCATGTTCCATCCGGCCGGCAACGTGACGGCGGAAGAAATTTACCAAATTCTCCTTGCCAGTCCGGTTATTCAATTCCTGCTCTCGTTCCTGGACGGACCGATCCAAACGAGCGGTCCCTATATCACCAGGGCGGAAGCGGTCCTGATCTTGGACCAGTTGCTTCAGGCCTACGAATTATCGATTCAAAGAGCGCAGCAGCGCAGTCTGCAAGGTTGACGGAAATGAAGATGCTTGGCAAGCGGCTATGGTGATGTCGCGGTCCTCATGTCGGGTGCCGGAGGTGATCGGAAGTGCCGGAACATCACAAACTGTTGTGCGAAGAGTCCATGGCACGTCTGATCAAGAGGTCGTGGGAAAGCTCCGCCTTTCGCCGCAAACTTCTTGCTTCGCCAAAGGAAGTGGTGGAAGAAGAGGTTGGCCTGGCTCTCCCGCCCGACATGACGGTGCATGTCCATGAAGAAACGGACCGCGTCATCCATCTGGTGTTGCCCGATCATCCCGAAGCGGAACAGGAAGCGTCGTCCGCCGTCCATGCCCCCGAAACGCGCAGGCAACTGGAGCATCAGCTTCGGCGGAAGTCTCTGCGGGACGAACGGTTCCGAACGCTCCTCTTTTCCGATCCGAAAAAGGCGATTGAAGCAGAATACGGAGAAACCATCAACCCGTCCATCGTGATCCATGTCCACCAGCAATCGGACCGCGCTCTGCACATCGTCCTTCCCTGGAATCCGGTGGCCATGGCGGACGAAAATCTTGACGATCAGGAACTGGAGAACGTCGCGGGCGGTGAGATGGTCAACTGCCATGAAGCGCTGAACACCAACATCTGCACAGGCGCTTGAGATACAAGGGCGGAAAGCCAAAACCGGGCGGACTCGTGAGGCCGCCCGGTTTTGGCCGCATCAAGGATGTCAAGCCGGGTCTCGAAACACCCTCTTCATAAGCGTCTAAAAATATAGTAATCAGCCGCGAGCGCGACTTCGTCAATAAATCGAATCGGGTCCAGAAAAAATCCTCCGCTGATCATGAGGAGCTCTTCATCGGAAAGTTCTCCTTCCCCTTGAACCTTGTCGCGAGCCCGGGCGAGATGGCCTAGCGCGCGGAGATCGTCCTCGGACAAGTCGTATCCGTGCGCTTTGGCGATGTCCAGCACGTCTTCCCTGGTCGTGGCTTCCCGCAGCTGCTGTGCCAACGTTTCCTTTTGCTTGATCCCGTTCAGGAAATGTTTGACGTTGTCCATGTTCGTCGTTGTGCCTCCCATATGGATAGTTCCATCGAATGCCTGACGGCGGAAAGCCGTTTCAGGGACGGTTTCTCCGGGCATCGGAAGACGATAAGAGGACTTGGAAAATATCACCGATGAAATCCAGGCCAAATCCTCCCGTAACCCTCAAAAGTTCTTCATCAGTCAAAACTTCATTCGCCCGTTCCCTTGCGCGGGTCATGACGAGGTTGCCCAGCGCAAGGAGGTCCCCGTCGGACAAGTCGTACCCATGCGCCCTGGCGATGTTCAGCAAGTTTTCTTTGGTCGAAGCTTCCCGCAACTTTTGCGACAACGTTTCATTTTTCATGGCCTCATCCAGAAACCGTTTTGCCGTCTCCATGTTCATGACCTCCCATTGTCAATCCGTCAAGTTCGAGTTGTGCAACAACCGCCTGATCATCATGGCCGTCTCGGCACGGGTGATGTGCGCCTTTGGCGCAAGCATGTCGGCGCTTCTGCCGGTGACGATGCCGGCCGCCACGGCGTCTGCGGCGCCTTCCGCCGCCCAGCCGGAGAGATCCCCGGCATCCGCGAAGGACGCGAGAACCGCTTCCGGCGTCCGGCCTTCGCCAACGCCGGGCAAGCCGGTGATTTTCATTGCCCGGGCGATCATCACCATGGCTTGCTCGCGCGTGATCTTGTCATGGGGACGGAACGTGCCGTCGTCAAAGCCCCGGATGAGCTGCCAGGCATAAGCCGTGTATACCGGGCCGCCGTACCAGGCTGACGTTTCCACATCCGCAAAGATCCCTGCGCCTTCCGCCGGCTTCACCCCCAGCGCGCGCGCCAATATGGCGGCGAATTCCACGCGGGTGATTTCGCGGTCCGGCTCGTACATCCCGCGGCCCGTGCCGTTGACGATGAGCCGGGAACCCATGTCCAGGATGGCTTCTTTCGCCCAATGATTGTCCACATCCCCAAACTCGGCTTCATGCCGGATGAGGCTGTAAACGCTGTTGGTCAGGCTGCTGATCCGGGCGTAGTACCTGCCGTTTCTGTTGATCATTTTGGTCGGCACATGGCGAATCCGGCCGTCCTCCTCCACCACGACCGCCGTCGTGATGTGACCAGGATCCACCGCGTCCGGGATCGCGATGGCGCGCTCCACATAGGCGCTGAATTCCTCCGCTTCGACGGTCTGATCCCCGTAAACGGCGACAACCCGGAATTGCACCGGCGGAGCGACCAGCGCCAGTCCCTGCCCGCTGATGGCGGCTTCGACGATCCTCGCCGTCTCCGGCTCCGGCTCCGAAACCTCGATGCGGACCAGGATCTCCTCCAGCGGCGGGTTCCCTTCCAATTTCCCAGCGAGGTCATCGATCCGGATTTGCGCAGCGGGCAGGACATAGACGGCCCGGCCGGGAACGATGATCTCGATGACGGCCGACAGATTCTCCATCAGTTTGACCGTCCGGCCGTTCAACACGCATACGATGATCGGACTGTCCGTGACCACCGGCATGGTGACCGCCGCTTTCTCGCCTTCCATCTCCAGCTCTTGCCGCAGAGCTTCTTCGTCCACTTCCGCATAGGTCACTTGCCGGCCGTCCACCTCTCCGGCGATGGTGTATCCGATGTCGACCGCCCTGTTGTTCACCAGGATCAAGGCACCGGTTTTCCGGCTTTCATCTTCGGTTTTCTGACCGGTCTCCGCGGCCGGCGCCGGCGGCTCCGGCGAAGACGGCGGCGGCCCGGAAACGGCAACCCACCGGGCATACAGCGTCAGGTCCATCGTCACGGTGTCAGTTCCGAAATTCCATTTCGCACTGTAATTCGCATCCTTGTACCATCCGCCAAACACGTATCCGGCGCGTGCGGGCTCCTCCGGTGCGCCAATCCGGGAACCGGCCGCCGCTTCCACGGAATCCGCCGGACTGCCGCCCATGGAGTTGAACTGGACGGTGTAAAACGGAATTCCTTTATAAACCTTGTTGGGCCCGTCCGCGTCGTCCAATTGGCCAATGACGACCAGCGAACCGCCAAACATCTCCAAATCGTACAGGGCATGAAGGAGCCGATCCCCAAAAGGACGCCCCAGATCCTCCCATTCCCGGCCGCCGTCATATCTCATGATCGCGGCCATTTCGCCATGATAGTCGGTAAACGCCAGATAGGGCTTGCCATTGAGAAAATGCAGCCTGGGATCAATGACTTCTCCGTAAAACGGGGTGTCCCCGACCAAGGTCCATCCTTCGGCAACGTCATCGAATTTCAGCACATTGATGCCGAAACCCAGCGCATAAAGGTCGTAATCCACATAGGCAAAGTACGTCTCGCCGCCCTGGACCGCGATGTCCCATTCCGCCGGATTCCCTGTGTTGACCGTCAGACTGGGCAGCCCGCTCCAGGGCTGTACCGGGTCGCCATCAAAATAAGCCACTTCCAGCGCGTAATAAACGGGATCATAAGAGGAAATATAGGGCGTGCCGTTTTCCCGGTCCAAGTCGACATCCATCAGAAACGAATTCCAGGGGGACAGGTCGATGTACTCCACAACCGTCCAATCCGCGCCGTCCCATTCCCAAATGCCGATGACCGCATCGCCATCGAACAGGGCCATCACGCGGGACGTGCCGTTCACGACGGCAAAATCGAAACGGAGCACATCGTCGCCGGTAAACCCCCGATCTCCCAGGAAGTTCCACTCGTCTGCGCTCTCGTCGTACCGCAGGACCGTGACCCCGTAGGAACAACCCATGAGACACTGGTCGATGACCGCCAGATAGGGCACACCCTGGTCGACGACCAGAACCGGATCGTGGCCGTTGACTCCCAGCAGCTTCCTTTCCCCCAATACTTCCCATTGGGATCCGTCGAATCGCTGGACGGTAATATCCCCGTTATCCCGATGGGCGACATACAAATCATCTTCCGTCGCGAACATGCTGGCGCTCAGCAGTTCATCGGGGAAGGTATCTTCTTCCGAAATCTCCACCCATTGAAATCTGGCGGCCTCGGCTGCGTCCGTGTCCCAGCCCGGCCAGATCAAACCGAGCAGGATCCAAAGCATGAACCATTTGCTGCGTACCCCGGGCATACCATCTTGCTCCTTTGGCTTTCTTGCGGCTAGTACGGCCAGTATAGGATGAAACGCGGGCATCGCGCATTTGCCAAAAGTTATAGACCGAAAAAAATCGCCGGAATTGCTTTGCCGCAATTCCGGCGTTCCGGCGGATGAACCGCCTTGGCCGAAGTTACGTATCCATTATTTCCTTTCCTGGCTCTCACAGGCCAGATACGGGCGGCACTTCCCCTTCCATAACCCGTCCCTTGCCAACTCCTACATGAAACTTGCCGCAAGAAGCACCCAGCCGATGATGAACGCAAGACCGCCCAGCGGCGTGACCGGGCCGAGCCAGCGGATTTTTTTGACACTCAGCACATACAAACTCCCGGAAAACAGAACGATCCCTGTTAGGAGCAGCCAGCCGGCCGCCGGCATCATTCCGTCATCCGGATTTTGACCGGCCAGGATGCCGACCGCGATCATGCCCAGCGCATGGATGAGATGATATTGCACGCCGGTCCTGAACGTGGCCAATTCCTTCGCCCCAAGCCGGTCTTTCAGCGCATGCGCGCCAAAAGCCCCCATCGCCACTCCGATGGCCATCAGCATGCCGCCAAGCACAACGAAGGTTTGCATGGTCATCCCTCTCGCTTTGTCCTGGACTGCTTCAGGAACGTTTCAACTTTACAAATATATCCACCGTCTAATTATTAAGAATCGAAAAGCGGGAGCTGGTTCTTGGGAAAAAGTTTTTGCTCAGATTGACTTGCGGATTCCTGTTGACCGCATCGACATCCGCATATGCTTCGAACGCGATCCGCGCGGTCTTGTTTCCGGCTAACTATGCTTTTAATGGACAAAATTGGACAGTGATGATGTTACCTTGAATTATATCGGTCACGCTAATGTGCCGGTTCGTTTTTTGGCGGAACATATGGGGGCAGTCGTGGGCTATGATGAAAATACACGTACGATAAAAGTAAACTATAATACCGATTCAACGCAAATCGTGAAAACAGATTCGTACGCTCTGGCCGTCCCTAAAAACCTGGACAGTCGACGTGCATCAGGACAATGTTTATTTCTACTCCAATGGAAAAGAAATTGGCGGGTTGGAGATTGAAGGATATATTCCTCCGGATACCATCCATTTCCTCAACCATTCCGAATTAACGGAAAAGAAAACTTTGGATGGCGATTTTACCACTGTCGTTCAAGCCTCTTTTCAACGCTCCCAGCCTTCCGCCCCCCGGGACCCGACTGTGCTGAACGAAACGCATTTTTACTTTTTGATGGAACATGAAGAACCGGCATACGATCTGTATTTCAATCAAGACGATGTCGATCAGGAAACCATGCTCCGTATCGCCAGAAGCCTTACGTTACTGAAATAACCGCGGCCACGGGATCATACGGTTGTAACCCATTTATGAATAAACAGCACAACGGCAATGGCGCATTGAATGATCAACAGCAGCCCGTAAGATTTGCCGTGCCCCGCGTATAACATCATCATGTTTTGAAAAGATACCACCGCCAGGCAAGCCCAAAAACCGATCTGGAAAGCTTCTTTGGCTCCGTTTTCTCTGCTTAACAAACTCCGTAAACGTGCTGATGGAAAACAGAATGGCCAACACGAAAAAGCCCTTGGCAGGTATGACCAGGAGATCTCCCGTTTTGGATTTATAAACGAACTGCAAAATCTTTGAAAAGACCGTGAGCGCCAGTCCGATCAAAAAAAGAATGTTTATCCTAAATTTCGAAAGCCCATTGTTTCGGTAAAATCACGAGATGTTAGCGCATAACACCCTGTAAATAACAGGGAAGTTCCCAGCCAGACAACTCCCCGTCAGCGTTGAAAGGTATTCCTCCCCCCTC